>Ga0265331_10000017_pt1 | contig 269978 bp, 285 predicted proteins | sample 41923metaG_FD_202088 | JGI IMG/M metagenome (GOLD analysis project Ga0265331, IMG submission 202088) | Rhizosphere microbial communities from Carex aquatilis grown in University of Washington, Seatle, WA, United States - 4-19-23 metaG | ecosystem: Host-associated > Plants > Roots >... | reverse complement strand
CGGACGACAAGAAGATCCAGGACTACAACTACACCGCCACGAAGGAAGCCATCGCCCGCGCCGTCGCCGGCGAGCCGAAGGCCGCCGAAGTCGTCGCCAAGCGCAACGACGCCAAGCACCCCTTCGCCGCCAACTGAGGCGCGTCGATGGAGAGCCGCGCTGCGGCTCTCCACTCGTCCGGGCGCTTCGATGTCTGGAAAGCGCCAGTGGGCGGAGCCGGATTTCCGGTCCGCAATGCGTGATGGGTTTGGCGCTTCGTCCGCCTCTGGAGCGCTTATCGACCGGACGGGACCGTCCGGTCGATAGGAAATCGCTCCAGATTCAAGAAACTGGAGCGAAATCATGTCGAAAAAGTCCATCAACTTTTTCGGATTTTGCTCTGGCGCGATGCGCGAATAGATCTTCGGCTCCCGGGCGCCGGCGGGCCGAGGCGAAGAATTCACGCCCCGGGGAGACGGCGGCGAGCCGCCGAAGGGCGAACAACATCGAAAGGGACCGGAACATGTCGATACTGGACAAGATTTTGGGCGCACTGCTCGGCAAGCCGGCGGGCGCCGCGGCCGGGGGCAAGACCGGCGTTGGCGAGTCTCTGGTCGGCGACGGCAATGAAGTCGCGCACATCGACCTGCTCATCGGACCGCGCGGCAGCGCCGTCGAAAAGGCCTTCGCCAATGCGCTGGTCAACAACAAGGACGGCTTCACCACCCTCCTCGCCGTCATCGCGCCGAACCTTCTGGTGAAGCCCGCCACCATCCTGTTCAACAAGGTCACCATCAAGAACGCCAAGCAGGCGGTCCAGATGTTCGGCCCCGCCCAGCACGGCGTCGCCAAGGCGGTTGCCGATTCGGTCGCGGAAGGCATCATCCCGATCGATCAGGCCGACGACCTGTTCATCTGCGTCGGCGTGTTCATCCACTGGGAAGCCAACGACGACCAGAAGATCCAGGACTTCAACTACACGGCCACGAAGGAAGCCATCGCCCGCGCCCTCAAGGGCGACCCGACGGCCAAGAGCGTTCTGTCGGCGCGTGTCACCGCCAAGCACCCCTTCGCCGCGGCGGAGTGAGTTTTTCGGCTTCTGCCGGACGCAAAAGGGAGCCCTCGCGGCTCCCTTTTTTGTGTCTGTTTGTGTCTGCGCAAATTGGTCGAGGCAGGGGCGCTTGATCGCGCCGGCGCGAAACAACTCATATGAATTCGGCAGCCCGACCATCCGGAACATGTCCGAAGACGCGCAACCCTTCGGTCGTCTCCTCGCCCGGCACATGCACCCTCTTCAAAGCCTCGCGAACGCGTTCACGTTGCTCCTGCGTTTCGACCTGAATATCCAATTGGAGGATGTCTTCGTATCCACCCTCCCTGAAATGATAGCACCACTCCCGGTCAGGTCGGGATTTATGACTGTTGGTGGATAGCGTGCTCCATAACGGGGGCGGCGTGAGAGCGTACATTACGAGCCGAAGTTCATCCCATTTTGTGTTGTTCATCACCGGATTGAACATTCTCGCGCCTCTCGAATTCGGAATGAGATCACGGGTTGCCAATGTCATTGCAGACAGAGGCGAAATCGTCCGGAGCAAGCGCTCCCGAATGCAGCGCCGTGGAAACCAGCGCGCCAGCGACGCCGCGTCGGCGCAGCGCCGCGATATCCTCCGGCCCGCGCACTCCGCCGGCGGCGTAGATGTCGCGCTCCCCGGCCCGCGCCAGAATCCCGTCCAGCCGCTCGAAATCCGGCCCCTCGCCGGAGCCCACGCGCGCCAGTGTCATGACGATGACGCGGGACGGCCAGAACTCCGGCTGCGCCAGCAGGTCCGGCGGGCCGAGAAAGGCGCCGCCGCGAAAATCGAGGGAGAGGAGGAGGCGGTCTTCCTCGCCGTGGCCGGGGCCTGGACCGCGCGCCATTGGCGCGCTGCACGTTGGCGCGCCAATGGCGCGCGGTCCATCGATGCCGCGGGCTTGCAGGCTCTCACTGCCGAGCACCGCGCAGGCGCCGGGAATCGCCAGCGCGCTTCCAGCTCTCGACGCGTCGGCGAAGCCGGCGTCGATCCAGAAGGACAGATTCGGAAAGCGCGCCGCAAGGGCGGCGATCACCGCGTGATGATCCCCGCGCCCGGCGATGGCGTCGAGATCGGCGATGTAGATCGTTTCGAACGGATGCAGCCGCAGCAGGCCGGCAAGCACATCGGCGGGCGCGCTCCCCGTCGCCAGCGGCGTTTCGATCGGGCGATAGTTTGCGCGGTCGCCGCCTTTCGCCGCCACCACCGCCCCGCCCATGAGATCGAGGACAGGGACGAGGCGGAAACCAGAAGCCGTCATGGCCGGGCTTGTCCCGGCCACCCACGCCAGCGGGAGCCAGAACCGGGATCGGAAGCCCCCCACCCGATCCGACGCGCAGATCGCCATCTCTCGCTGTTCGGCATGGCGTGGATGGCCGAAACAAGCCCGGCCATGACGCGGGGGAAACGCCGGCCACCTGCGGCCCTGCTCACTCCGCCGGCTCCGGCGCCCCCGCCGCGACCGTCCGCCGGGCCACGCCGATCTTCAGCCGGCGGTCGGCCAGCGACAGGGCGCCGCCGAAGGCCATGATCAGCGCGCCGATCCAGATCAGGGTGACCAGCGGTTTGTAATAGAGCCGGACGTCGATCCCGCCATTGTCCTGCGCATCGCCGAGCGCCGCATAGACCTGCCCAAGGCCGAGCGTGACGATGCCGGCCTCGGTGCGGGCCATCTTGCGGGCCTGATAATAGCGTTTCGAGGGTTCGATGCGGGCGACGACCTCGCCGCCCGACCGCACCGCCATGACCGCGTAGCTTTCGGTGTAATTGGGGCCTGGGCGCGCCGACTGCGATTCGACGCCGATCACATAGGGGCCGACCTGCTGATACTCGCCGGGGTTCATGGTGACGATGCTCTCGACGCCCCAGCCGGTGGCGGCAAGGCCCAGCAACGTCGCGCCCATGCCGGCATGGGCGATGGCCGCCCCGAAGGCCGACAGCGGCAGGCCGAGGAGGCGCGGCAGCGCGAGGCGCAACGGAACTCCGCGCGGCTTCGCGCGAATCACCAGTTCGCCGAGTCCGCCGACGATCAGATAGATCGCGACGCCCGCAGCGACGATCGACAGCCAGGGCGTCCCGAACCAGGCGCCGAGCGCCGCGGCGGCGAGCACGCCCAGCGCGAAGGCGGCGAACAACCGTTGCAGCGCGGCTTTGGCGTCGCCGCGTTTCCACGCCAGCATCTGGCCGATCGGCATCAGCAGCGCCAGCGGCAGCGCGACGGGGATCAGCACCGTGTTGAAGAAGGGGGCGCCAACCGAAATCTTGTCGCCGTTGAACGCCTCCAGCGCCAGCGGATAGAGCGTGCCGACCACCACGGTGAAGCAACAGGCCGACAGCAGCAGATTGTTGACGACCAGCGCGCCCTCGCGCGAGATCGGCGCGAACAGGCCGCCGACCGGCAGAGATCCGGCGCGCAGGGCGAACAGCGCCAGCGCTCCGCCGATGAACAGCACCAGAATCGCCAGAATGAACACGCCGCGCTCGGGATCGCTGGCGAAGGCGTGAACGGAGGTCAGCACGCCCGAACGCACGAGGAAGGTGCCGAGCAGCGACAGCGAAAAGGCGAGGATGGCCAGAAAGATCGTCCAGACCTTCAGCGCCTCGCGCTTCTCCATCACGGCGGCGCTGTGGATGAAGGCCGTGCCGGCGAGCCAGGGCATCAGCGAGGCGTTCTCGACCGGATCCCAGAACCAGAAACCGCCCCAGCCCAGCGTGTAATAGGCCCAGTAGGAGCCCATGGCGATGCCGAGCGTCAGGGCGATCCAGGCGAACAGGCCCCAGGGCCGGGCGTAGCGCGCCCAGGCGGCGTCGATACGGCCGCCCACCAGCGCCGCAGCGGCGAAGGAGAAGACGATCGAATAGCCGACATAGCCGAGATAAAGCAGGGGCGGATGGATGGCGAGGCCGGGGTCCTGCAGGATCGGATTGAGGTCATTGCCCTCCCACGGCGGCTGCGCCAGCCGCGCGAAGGGATTGGAGGTGAGCAGGATGAACAGCAGGAAGGCGGCGCCCAGCAGGCCCTGCACCGAGAGGGTGTCGGCCCGCAGGCGCTGCGGCATGGCGCCTCCGACGGCGGCGATCAGCGCGCCGCACAGCGACAGCACCAATACCCACAGCAGCATGGAGCCTTCGTGATTGCCCCACACGCCGGAGATTTTATAGACCAGCGGCTTCAGCGAATGCGAATTCTCGACGACATTGACCAGCGAAAAATCCGAAACGACATGCGCATAGGTGAGCGCCGTATAGGCGAGGGCGACAAAGGCGAATTGCGCGATCGCTGCCGGCCGCGCGACGCGCATGAGCGCGGGATCGCCGAGCCGCGCGCCGGCGAAGGGAATGGCCGCCTGCGCAATGGCGAGCGCGAGCGCAAGAACAAGTGCGTAATGGCCGATTTCGACGATCATGCGGAACCTGGATTTTCGAGCCGGGGGAGCATTCGGCGCTTTTACCACGATTGCGCAGGGTGGGGAGATATTTGCGCGACAGGGTGCGTCTCGCCGTCATGGTCGTGACAGGCGCGGCCATGGCGGGGACGCGGGATCAGCCCGGAATCACGCCGATTCGCTGCAGCAGCCAGTAGGCCCCGAACAGGCCGATCGCCAGCGAGGCCGCGTAGACCAGCTTGTCGTGGCGCTTGCCCTGCGTGTGGCGGTCCACATACAGCAGCGCCGGCACCAGCACGAGCACGATCCCGAGCTGGCCGAGCTCCACGCCGACGTTGAAGGAGAACAGCGCCGGCAGAGCGGCGTGTTTCGGCACGCCCATCTCCAGCAGGCCCGAGGCGAAGCCGAAGCCGTGGATGAAGCCGAACAGGAAGGTGACGATCCAGCGCTTGTCGATGTTTCGCGACCAGAAGTTCTCGGCGGCGACGAAGATGATAGAGGCGGCGATGGCCGCTTCGGTCAGCGACGTCGGCAGCGTCACGACATTGAGCGCGGCCAGCGACAGGGTGATGGAGTGCGAGACGGTGAAGGCGGTGACGATCTTCACCACCGACCATACCCGATGCGCCCAGAGGATGAGCGCGATCAGGAAGCAGATGTGATCGTAGCCGGTGAGGATGTGCTCGACGCCGGCCTTGATGAACTTGACCATCAGCTCGCCGGTGGACTCCAGCGGCGCCGACAGATCGAGCGGCGGATTTTTGGGATAGAGCATGGTCTCGCCGGCATTGTCGGCGTCGGTGAGGGTGACGAGATGCTTGCCCTTTTCGCCCTGCGCCGCCAGCAGTTTCGTGGCGTCGTAAAACACCTTGTCGCCGACGCTGGCGCAGTCGAAGCGCAGCACGACGAGCGCGCTGTCCTGATTCTTCGGGTCTTCGCCGGAATGATCCGTGCGGCTGACGCAGGCGCGGCCCGCGGCGTCGCGCATGGCGACTCGCTTTGCGACGAACTTGCCGATCTCCGTCTCCAGCGCATTGGGCTGCGAGAGATCGATCTGGGCGCGTTCACTCATCGTCGCCTGGAACATCTTCTCGAGATCGGTGGCGAGAAAGCCCACGTCCACGACATAGACGCGGCCGTCCTTCGGCTGGATTTTCGCCGTCGAAATATCCGGCGTATGGGCGCCGGCCGGCGCCGCCGCGAGGACGAAAAGAACGAAAGCCGCCAGTTGGCGCCAAAACCCGGTCATGCGCGCGTTTCCCCGATGTTTTTAGGGCGCACCATGCCTCGAGGCGCCGGCCGCGGCAAGCCGGCGCCGGGGATTTCATGCGGCGGCGGGCGGCTTTTCGGCGCGAAACGAATCGAGCAGCAGCAGGCCGACGCCGAAGGTGATGGCGACATCGGCGACATTGAACACGTAATTTGCGAGCGGCCCCACCGGCAGTTCGGTATGCAGCCAGAAGAAATCCGCCACTGCGCCGTGAACCAGCCGGTCGACCAGATTGCCGAGCGCGCCGCCGATGACGAGGCCGAGCCCGATGGCCGACAGGCCCCGCGCCCCGCGCCACAGCCAGACGACCAGACCGGCGATGATCAGCGCCTGAAAGCCGGCCAGCAGCCAGCGGCCGGCATCGTCTCCGGCGGTGAACAGCGAATAGGAAATCCCCCGGTTCCACGACATCACCACATCGAGGAAGGGCGCGAGCGGGATCGGCGCATGCGCTTCGACGCCATAGGCCGCGAGCATCCAGTGCTTGTGCGCCTGATCGAGGACGAGGGCCGCAGCCGCTGCGGCTGCGCCCTGCGCGCGGGGGGACAGGCGCATCAGAAACAGCGCACCATGGCTTCCGCCTGCGCCCGCCGCAGCTCTTCCAGCATGTCGCGGGCGGTGGTGGTGTTGCGCATCATGTTGCCCATCTGCCCGGCCTGCTGATTGACGGAGGCGACGGTCTCCGCCTGCACATAGCGCTCATAGGGCAGCAGGCTGGCGATCACGTCGATCGAGCAGGAGCATTTCTCCAGCGACGTGCGCGTATCGCCGTTGGCCTTCATGCAGGCGAAGACGTAATCGGCGCGCGCGGAGGTGGGGTAATCGTTGAGGTCTGCGGCGCGGGCGGGGAAAGCGGCGAGGAGGAGGAGGAGAGGGAGGAGGGGGCGCATTGCAGGCATCCGTCTTTTGTCACGCATCACCGAGCCGCCCCTGCGCCAGCCGTGCCGCCTCGGCGCCCGACAGCATGGCGCCGTTGAAGCCATGTTCGCCGCCGAAGGCGGAGGCCAGATACAGGCCGCCGATCGGGGTTTCCGGCGTGCGGGGGAAGCCGGCGAGGATGGGCGTGTCCGGCGGCGTTGCGGCGAAGCCGTAGACGGCGCCCTCGGGCGTGCCGAGATAGCCGGCCATGGAACCGGCGTTGAGCATGTTGCGGGTCGAAACGAGTGACGAGAAGCCCGGCCAGGCGGCGTCGAGTTCGCCCTGCAGAACGTCGAGCCAGCGCTCGCGCCGGTCCTGACTGTCCTCGCGCGAGACGCCGGCCCAGTTGGAGAGCCGGTCGAGCCCCAGCACGCTGACCAGCGCCGGCGGCGTATCCCACAGCTGCGAGTCCACCGCCGTGAAATTGGCCACGGTGTAGACCGGCAAGGCGCCGGACGGGCTCGCCGCCAGCAAATGTGCGCCCTCGCCGTATTGATCGTAGCGGCTCATGCCCTGCGGCAGAACGATGGTGGAATAATCGGTCAGGCCGACCGAAGCGGGCTTTTGCGACAGGCCGAAATTGGCGCAGAACAGCGAGGTCGACAGCGCCCGCCCGCCGAATTCGGCGTTCATCTTCGCCGCGGCCGCGTCCGGCATGAGGCGGGCCGCGACGGTGGGCGCGCAGTTGGCCAGCACGATCTTCGCCTCGATCCGCTCTTCGCTGTCCCGCGCCTTGCGGGCGACATGGCGCACGGCGACGACATTGCCCTCGCTGTCGGTCTCGATGGCGCTGGCCTCGCGTCCCAGCCGCACGACGCCGCCGGCCCTGGTGATGCATTTGGCGAGCTTGAGGCTGAGCTGGCGCGAGCCGCCCTTGATATAGGCGCCGCCCGAGGCGATGTAGCCGCCCTGCGCCAGCGCATAGAAGACGAACCAGAGGTTTTTCGGATCGTCTCCGTAATAGGTCAGATTGGCGCCCAGCGCGCATTTGAGCGCTTCGCAGCCGGCGAAATCGCGCTCGAATATCTCGGCGAGGGAATTCTGCCATGTGGCGGCGGCGGGTGCGATCTCCCACAGGCCGCGGGCGAGCTTGGCGATCGACTGCTCCTCGCGCGCCTGCCGCATGGTCCAGAGCGAATCGTGGATCTGCTCCACCTCGCCGAGGAACCGGCCGATGGCCTGGCGCTTGTCGGGAAAGCGCGAGGCCAGCGCGTCATGAGCGGCGGCAAAGCCCTTGGGGAGCTTGAAGGGCTCTGTCACCGGGCCGCCGCGCACGGTGTAGAGTTCGTCGGTCGGCAGCCATTCGATCTCGTCGAGAATGCCGAGCCGCTGCAGCAGGGAATGTTTGAAGTCGCGCGGATTGCGCGGGTCCGATGTCTGGTGGAGCGAGGCTTCCACAGTGAGATCGCCGATCTTGAACACCGAGGCCGCGCCGCCGAGCGAGAAATTGCGCTCGATGAGGCAAACGCCGAACCCCGCTTGCGCCAGCAGCGCTCCCGCCGTGAGCCCGCCGAGGCCGGAGCCGACGACGACGACATCGAATTTTCTGGGTTCGGACATCAGCATTCCTGATAATTGGCTTCGCGCCCACTTTTTGCTCTTTTAACGTTCCCGGCCCTCTGGCGATAGTGCCGGCGCGAGTTAGGTAAGCGGGAGCGCAACTCTGGAGGCCCCATGACCGACGAAACCTTCCCCGTCACCCGCACCGATGAAGAATGGCGGGCGTTGCTGACGCCCGAGCAGTATGACGTGATGCGACAGCACGGGACCGAGCGGCCGGGGTCCTGCGCGCTGAACAACGAGAAGCGCCTCGGCGTCTTCGCCTGCGCGGGCTGCGACCAGCCGCTGTTCGTCACGAAGCACAAGTTCGAGAGCGGCACGGGCTGGCCGTCCTTCTTCGATCCGCTGGAGGGCGCGCTGGGCGAATCCATCGACCGCAGCCACGGCAGGGTCCGCACCGAAGTGCATTGCAGCCGATGCGGCTCGCATCTCGGTCATGTGTTTCCCGATGGGCCGCCGCCCACAGGGCTGCGCTACTGTATCAATGGCGTCGCCCTCGAATTCGTGGCGGAATGAGCCGCTGCGCCATGCGCGCCTCAATCGGATTTTGCGATCGCATCATTGCCCACGCCCTGCGACAAAACGCTGCGACAATATTTTTTCGTCCTGTAAGCTTTACGCCAAAGCACGGAGGAAAATCGTTGCGCCGCGATCATGTGCGCCTGTCGGATTTCCTACACGAAAGCATCTGCCGGCCGTCGTCGGCAGCCCATCGAGTCGGCGCGCGGGTCTGCGACGATTTGCCCGAAACTTCTAGGCGTTTCAGCCCAAAAAACCCATGCGCGAGGGCGGCGTAGTTAACTGCCCGAAAGAATGGGGCGGGGGTAGGGGGTCTGCCCCGCATTTGGAATATGCGACGCTCGTCTATGAACGGCGCGGCGCCGTCATCCGCCGCCGCCGGAAATCGCCGCCATCGCCCGGAAACACGGTAAATGGCGCATAATACCGCTTGACGCGAAAATGTGATTTCGATCATACGAGCATGCACGGGGCGGTCTGTCCGGCGGGTGGGCGTTGGACAGGGCGGCGCACCCGAACGGCCTTCCCGGCGCGTTCCCTTGTCGAACGAACGTCCAGGGTCTAGGGTCGCTTAAAAACGCCAAGGCCTCGAAAAGGGGTCCGGCGCGGCCGAAACCGCTGGCGCGGCGCGAATTTGAGCGCGTCGGGGCAAAGATGCGCGGCCGGAAAACGAGAATTTCAAAGGGCGCCGCCGTCGCGGGCTCTTCGAGGGAGTGGAATTGGAATGTCGGACGCAACTTCCGCCGCCGCGCCGAGCGCGGCCGGCAAAGACAACCAGCATCTCGCGCCCAAGTCGGACATCGAGATTTCGCAAAATGCGAAGATGCGCCCCATCATCGACGTGGCGCGCGACAAGCTCGGCATTCCCGCTGAACATGTGCAGCCCTATGGTCATTACAAGGGCAAGATTTCCCTCGATTACGTGGCCTCGCTCGAGGGCAAGCCGGACGGCAAGCTGATCCTCGTCACCGCCATCAGCCCGACCCCGGCCGGCGAAGGCAAGACCACCACCACGGTCGGCCTCGGCGATGCGCTCAACCACATCGGCAAGAAAGCCATCATGTGCCTGCGCGAGCCGTCCCTCGGCCCGTGCTTCGGCGTGAAGGGCGGCGCGGCCGGCGGCGGCTATGCGCAGGTCGTGCCGATGGAGGACATCAACCTCCACTTCACCGGCGACTTCCACGCCATCGGCGTCGCCCACAATCTGCTGTCGGCGCTGGTCGACAACCACATCTACTGGGGCAATGCGCTCGGTCTCGATCCGCGCCGCGTCGCCTGGCGCCGCGTCGTCGACATGAACGACCGCTCGCTGCGCTCGATCGTCTCTTCGCTCGGCGGCGTGTCCAACGGCTTCCCGCGGGAAGACGGCTTCGACATCACCGTGGCGTCGGAAGTGATGGCGATCTTCTGCCTCGCCTCGAACTTCGCGGACCTGCAGACGCGCCTCGGCAACATCATCGTCGGTCAGACGCGGGAGAAGAAGAACATCCGCGCCTCGGAACTGAAGGCCGCCGGCTCGATGGCCGCGCTGCTCAAGGACGCGGTGGCGCCGAACCTCGTGCAGACGCTCGAGAACAATCCGGCCTTCATCCATGGCGGCCCCTTCGCCAACATCGCCCATGGCTGCAACTCGGTGATCGCCACCAAATCGGCGCTGAAACTCGCCGATTACGTCGTGACGGAAGCCGGCTTCGGCGCTGATCTGGGCGCCGAGAAGTTCTTCGACATCAAGTGCCGCAAGGCGGGCCTCAAACCCGACGTGACGGTCATCGTCGCCACCATCCGCGCGCTGAAAATGCACGGCGGCGTGGCGAAGGAAGACCTGAAGGCCGAGAATGTCGCCGCGGTCGAGAAGGGCTTCGTCAATCTCCAGCGCCACATCTCCAACGTTCGCAAGTTCGGCGTTCCGGTGATCGTGTCGGTGAACAAGTTCTCCGCCGACACGGCGGCGGAACACGGCCGTCTCGCCGAGCTCTGCAAGGGCGAAGGCGTCGAATGCGTGCTTGCCGATCACTGGGGCAACGGCGGCGCCGGCGCGGCCGAACTCGCCAATGTCGTGGTGCGCACCATCGAGACGCAGCCCTCGAACTTCAAGCCGCTTTACCCCGACGACATGCCTCTCCCCGAGAAGGTCCGCACCATCGCGAAGGAGCTGTACGGCGCCGCCGACATTTCCTACGAGGCCTCGGTCAAGTCGCGCTTCGCGGAGCTCGAGAAGGAAGGCTTCGGCCATCTGCCGGTTTGCATCGCCAAGACGCAATACAGCTTCTCGACCGATGCGAACGCCCGCGGCGCGCCCTCGGGCCACACCATTCCGATCCGCGAGCTGCGTCTCTCGGCCGGCGCGGAATTCGTCGTCGTGGTCTGCGGCGACATCATGACGATGCCCGGTCTGCCGAAGGTTCCGGCGGCCAACAATATCGAGGTCGGCGCGGACGGTCGTATTTCCGGCCTGTTCTAGTCGTCTCTCGCACAGATGCGATGTTCGGCGCCGCAGCCGCGGCGCCGCTCGTTGTTCACAATACTCAATCCGCTCGAAAGGAGCCCACTGATGTCGAATTCCCGCGTCCCCGGCCGTAATTTTCTCTTCGTGCCGGGCCCGACCAATCTCCCCGACCGCGTCCAGCGCGCGATGCAGGTGGCGTCGGAAGATCATCGTTCGCCCACCTTCCCCGATCTGGTGAAGCCGCTGTTCCCGCAGCTCAAGAAGGTGTTCGAGACCGAAAAGGGCCACGCCTTCATTTTCCCGGCGTCCGGCACCGGCGGCTGGGAAGCGGCCATCACCAACACCCTGTCGCCCGGCGACAAGGTTCTCGCCCAGCGCTTCGGCCAGTTCTCGCATCTGTGGATCGATCTCGCCCGCCGTCACGGCCTCGACGTGATCGTCCAGGAGCGTCCCTGGGGCACCGGCAATGATCCGGAGCTGATCGAAGAGACGCTGAAGGCGGACAAGAACCACGAGATCAAGGCGGTTTTCGCCACCCACAACGAGACCGCCACGGGCGTCACCTCGGACATCGGCGCGGTGCGCAAGGCCATCGACGCGGCCAAGCATCCGGCGCTGCTGTTCGTGGACGGCGTGTCCTCGGTCGCCTCGCTGCGCTTCGAGATGGACAAGTGGGGCGTCGACGTGATCGTCTCCGGTTCGCAGAAGGGCTTCATGTTGCCCGCCGGTCTGCTGCTGATGGCGGCGAGCCCGAAGGCGATCGAAGCCGGCAAGACGAACAAGCATCGTCGCGCCTACTTCGAATTCCAGGACATGATCTCGCAGAACGCCAACGGCTACTTCCCCTATACGCCGTCGATTCCGCTGCTCTACGGCCTCAAGGAAGCGCTGTCGATCCTGTTCGAGGAAGGCCTCGACCAGGTCTACGCGCGCCACACGCATCTCGCCGAGGGCGTTCGCGCCGCGGTCGCGGCCTGGGGCCTCAAGACCTGCGCCAAGGAAGCCAAGTGGAATTCCGACACCGTCACCGCCATTCTGGTTCCGGAAGGCTATGACGCCGCCAAGGTGATCTCCACCGCCTACAACCGCTACAACCTCGCCCTCGGCGCGGGTCTGTCGGAAGTGGCCGGCAAGGTGTTCCGTATCGGCCATCTCGGCGACCTCAACGAGCTGATGCTGCTCGGCGCCATCGCCGGCGCGGAAATGGCTCTGCTCGACAACGGCATCAAGATTCAGCCCGGCTCCGGCGTCGCGGCGGCTCAGGCCGTTTACCGCGCCAATCCGCTGCTGAAGAAGTAAGTTCGGAAAAGCGAGTAGCGAACAGCGGGTGGTCGGGGCGTTGAAAGACGCCATTCGCCACTCGCTGTTCGCCCAAAGAAAAAACCGGGGGGTTCGAAACGCATGTCGCACAAAATCGTCTTTCTCGATCGTGAAACGCTCGACGCCACGGTGCGCAAGCCGAATTTCCCGCACGAATATGTCGAATACGCCCAGACGTCGGTCGATCAGATCGTCGAGCGCGCCAAGGGCGCCGACATCATCATCACCAACAAGGTGCCTCTGCGCGAAGCGACCCTGTCGCAACTTCCCGACGTGAAGCTGATCGCCGTCGCCGCCACCGGCACCGACGTAATCGACAAGGCCTACACCACGGCCAGGGGCATCACCGTCTCCAACATCCGCAATTACGCCTACAACACGCTGCCGGAGCATGTCTTCGCGCTGTTGTTCGCGCTGCGCCGCAACCTCGTCAATTACGTCGACAGCGTGCGCCACGGCCGCTGGGGCTATTCGAACCAGTTCTGCTATTTCGACTATCCGATCTACGACATCGCCGGTTCGACGCTCGGCATCATCGGTTACGGCGCGCTCGGCAAGCAGGTGCAGACCCGCGCCGAAGCGCTGGGCATGAAGGTGCTGGTCAACGACATCGCCGACATTCCCGGCAAGGTCGATGTCGCCACCATCCTGCGTGAATCGGATGTCGTGACGCTGAATATTCCGCTGACGCCCGCCACCAAGGGCATGATCGGCGAAAAGGAGCTGGCATCGATGAAAAAGACCGCCAGCATCATCAACACCGCCCGCGGCGGCATCATCGACGAGCAGGCGCTGGCCGACGCGCTGCGCAAGGGCGTCATCGCCGGCGCGGCGCTGGACGTGCTGACAGTCGAGCCGCCGAAAAGCGGCAACATCCTGCTCGATCCGACCATTCCCAATCTGATCATCACCCCGCATGTCGCCTGGGCTTCCAGGGAAGCGATGCAGGTGCTGGCCGATCAGCTCGTGGACAATATCGACGCCTTCGTCGCCGGCGACCCGCGCAATGTGGTGACGGCGTAACAGGACCGCGGTTCATGCCGGCCGTCATTGCGAGCATAGCGATGCAATCCAGGGGCCGCATCACGGCTCCGGGTCGCTTCGTCTTCGGCCCGCGATGACGCCGGAGGGTGGCGAGCGCCCGCAAGTAAAAAGAGATCCGAGATGACCAAGAAACTCCTGTTCCTGTTCGACACCGATCCTGTCGCCTCCGTGTTCGATACGGTGGTCGGCTATGACGGCGGCGCCGATCACATCATCGGCTACGGCGCCTGCACGACCGAGAACGTCGGCGCGCTGGTCGACGGCTGCATCTACACACGCGGCCCCAAGGAAAAGCAGTTCACCGCCATCTTCGTCGGCGGCGGCGACATGGCCAAGGGCGAGGCGCTGTTCAAGGCGGTCAAGAAGCGCTTCTTCTCGAATTTCCGCGTCTCGGTGATGCTCGATTCGAACGGCTCCAACACGACGGCGGCCGCCGGCGTCGCGCTGCTCGCCAAGGCGAAGCCGCTGGCCGGCAAGAAGGCCGTGGTGCTCGCGGGCACCGGCCCGGTCGGCATGCGCGCCGCGGCGATGCTGAACATCGAAGGCTGCGAAGTCGCCATCACCTCGCGCTCGAAGGCGCGCGCCGAAGCCGCCTGCAAGGCGATCGAGGAGCGCTTCAAGTTCAGCCCGACGCCGATCGAGGCGGCCGACAACGACGCGAGAGCGCAGGCCGTGAAGGGCGCGCAGGTGGTGTTCGCCGCCGGCGCCATCGGCGTGCCGCTGCTCGACGAAAAGGACTGGCAGAACGATCCGACGATCGAGCTGATCGCCGACTGCAACGCCCAGCCGCCGCTCGGCGTCGGTGGCGTCGAGGCGATCGACAAGGCCAGGGAGCGCCACGGCAAGATCGTCATCGGCGCGCTGGGCCTCGGCGGCCTCAAGCTCAAGCTGCATCGCGAATGCGTCGGCGAGCTGTTCACCGCCGCCGACAAGGTGTTCGACTGCGAAAACATTTACGCCCAGGCCAAGATTCTCGCCTGAGCCGACGGGGAAACTTCATGACCGCCAGCAACGACACGATCGGTAAATTCCTCGACGAACTCGCCAGCAGCGCGCCGACCCCCGGCGGCGGCGGCGCCGCGGCGCTCTCGGGCGCGATGGGCGCGGCGCTGGTGTCGATGGTGTGCAATCTCACCATCGGCAAGAAGAACTACGAAGCCGTCTCCGAGGAGCTGAAGGGCACGCTGGCGAAGGCCGAAGCGCTGCGCGGAAAACTCACGGCCGGCATCGACGAGGATGTCGTCGCCTTCAACACGCTGATGGGCGCCTACGGCTTGCCCAAGGCCACCGACGAAGAGAAGGCGGCGCGCACCGCCGCCATTCAGGCGGCGCTGAAGGAAGCGACCGATGCGCCGCTCGCCACCTGCAAGGTGTGCTACGACGTGATCGCGCTGTCGCGGGAAGCCGCCGACAAGGGCAATCTCGGCGTGATCAGCGACGCCGGCGTCGCCGTGCTGGCGGCCAACGCGGGACTGCGCAGCTGCGCGCTCAACGTCTTCATCAACGCCAAATCGATCAAGGACCGCGATTTCGCCGAGAGCCGTCTCGCCGATGTGAACGCGCTTCTGGCCAAGGCCGCCGCGGAAACCGAAGCGGTCTACGAGATCGTGCGCGGCAAGATCGGCTGACGGCGACAAAAGCGGCGCGAGGGGAGGAATTCGATGGACGTCCACGAATATCAGGCCAAGGAAATTCTGGCGAGCCACGGCGTGGCGATTCCGCCGGGCGCCGTCGCCTTCAGCCCCGATCAGGCCGTTTACGCCGCCACCGAACTCGGCGGCTCCAACTGGGTTGTAAAGGCGCAGATCCATGCCGGCGCCCGCGGCAAGGCCGGCGGCGTCAAGTTCTGCCGCACCTATCACGAGGTGCAGCAGGCGGCGCGCGATCTTCTCGGCAAGCGGCTCGTCACCATTCAGACGGGGCCGGAAGGCAAGCCGGTCCAGCGCGTCTATGTGGAAGTCGCCGATCCGTTCGAGCGCGAGATCTATCTGGGCTTCGTGCTCGACCGCAAACTCGAGCGCGTGCGCGTCATCGCCAGCAAGCACGGCGGCATGGACATCGAGGAGATCGCCCGCACGGCGCCGGACGAACTGCTGCAGGTGATCGTCGAGCCGGCGGTCGGCATGCAGCCGTTCCAGGCGCGCGAACTCGCCTTTCAGCTCGGCCTCAATCTCAAGCAGGTGTCGCGCGCGGTGCAGACCATCATGGGCGCCTATCGCGCCTTCCGCGACAAGGACGCGACCATGCTGGAAATCAATCCGCTGGTCATCACCAAAGACGACAAGGTTCTGGCGCTCGACGCCAAGATGTCCTTCGACGACAATGCGCTGTTCCGGCGCCGCGACATCGTCGACATGAACGACCCGTCGCAGTCCGATCCGCGCGAGGCGCAGGCGCTCGAGCACAGCCTGAACTACATCGGGCTCGACGGCTCCATCGGCTGCATCGTCAACGGCGCGGGCCTCGCCATGGCGACGATGGACATGATCAAGCATGCCGGCGGCAGCCCCGCGAACTTCCTCGACGTGGGCGGCGGCGCGTCGCCTGATCGCGTCGCGACGGCTTTCCGCCTCGTGCTGTCCGACCGCCGGGTGAAAGTCGTGCTCGTCAACATCTTCGCGGGAATCAACCGCTGCGACTGGGTCGCGCAGGGCGTCATCGACGCGATGCGGCTCGAGAATGTCGACGTGCCGGTGGTGGTGCGCCTTGCCGGCACCAATGTCGAAGCCGGCCGCAAGATCCTCGACGACAGCGGCGTCAAGGTGATCGTCGCCGACTCTCTGGCCGACGCCGCCGGCAAGGCGGTCGCTGCGCTGACAGCCGCCTGAGGCGAGGAGACGACATGAGCATTCTCATCGACGAAAAGACGCCGATCCTCATCCAGGGCATCACCGGCGACAAAGGGTCCTTCCACGCCAAGGAAATGATCGCCTACGGCTCCAATGTCGTCGCCGGGGTCACGCCCGGCAAGGGCGGTCGGACCGAACAGGGCGTGCCGGTATTCAACACGGTGAAGGAAGCCGTGCTGGCGACGGGCGCCACCACCTCCATCACCTTCGTGGCGCCGCCCTTCGCGGCGGATGCGCTGATGGAAGCGGCCGACGCGGGCATTCGCCTGATCTGCTCGATCACCGACGGCATTCCGGCCCAGGACATGATGCGCGTGAAGCGCTATTTCCTGCGCTACCCCAAGGACCGCCGGCCGATGATGGTCGGGCCGAACTGCGCCGGCATCATCAGCCCCGGAAAGGCGATGCTCGGCATCATGCCCGGCCACATCTACAAGCAGGGCAATGTCGGCCTGATCTCGCGCTCCGGCACGCTCGGTTACGAGGCGGCGGCGCAGCTCAAGGATCTGGGCCTCGGTATATCGACCTCGGTCGGCATCGGCGGCGATCCGATCAACGGCTCGTCCTTTCTCGACCACCTCGTGCTGTTCGACAAGGATCCGCAAACCGAGGCGGTGCTGCTGATCGGCGAGATCGGCGGCCCGCAGGAAGCGGAAGCCGCCGCCTGGATCAAGGAAAACTTCTCCAAGCCGGTGATCGGCTTCGTCGCCGGCCTCACAGCGCCCAAGGGCCGCCGCATGGGCCATGCCGGCGCGATCATCTCGGCGACCGGCGACAGCGCGGCGGAGAAGACCGAGATCATGAAGTCCTACGGCCTCACCGTCGCGCCGTCGCCGGCCGAGTTCGGCTCCACCGTCGCCGCCGTGCTGAAGAAGGCCTGATCTGCTTCGCGCCCGCGGACACTCCCGCGGCCGCGACACCCAGCGGCGCCCCCGGCGCCGGCCCGTCCTCCCGGACGGGCTCCTCTCTCTCGCCGCGGGGGAGAGCCCGTTTGTCGCCGCCTTCGCAGGAGCGTTCATGACCCTCGAAACAAACGATGCATCGCCCGCCCTGGCGCCTTCCGCCTATGCGACGCGGACCGTCAAGGAAGCGTCGACGTTTCTGGTCGAGCAACTGCTGCATGTGGTGAAGGGCCACATGCCGGAAGTCGAGACAGTTCTGCGCGGCTTCGCCGCCGGCGCCAATCTCACCGACTATCAGATGGCCCGCGCCCTGCAGGCGCAGGGCATCCTGTTCCAGCTCGTCTCAATCGCCGAGCAGGCTTACGCCATGCGCCGGCGCCGCAAGATCGAACGCGAGCGCGGCCATGATCAGCTGCTCGGCACCTTCGATCAGGTGCTGGCCGGCGCGAAGAAGGCCGGCGTCACCGCCGATGAAATTCGCGAGCAGCTGCGCACCCTGCGCATCCGCCCGGTGATCACCGCCCATCCGACCGAAGCCAAGCGCGTCTCGATCCTCGAAAAGACCCGCCGCATCTATCTGCTGCTGCGCGAACTCGAGTCGACCCGCTGGACCGACCGCGAGCGTCTGGCGCTCGGCGCGCAGTTGCGCGATCAGGTGGAGCTGCTGTGGCTCACCGGCGATCTGCATCTCGAGAAGCCGACCGTGGCGCATGAAGTCGCCTGGGGCCAACATTTCTTCTCCGAGACGATCTTCGATCTCGCGCCCGATCTCCTCGCCTCCTTCGAGCATGCGCTGGAGAGGCATTATCCGCATGAAACCTTCGAGGTCACGCCGTTCTTCCAGTTCGGCTCGTGGATCGGCGGCGATCGCGACGGCAATCCCTTCGTCACCAACGCCGTGACGCGGCAGACGATGAGCGACAACGCCCTCGCCAGCCTCAATTACTATCGCACGCGCTTCGTCGATCTCGCCCGCATGCTGTCGATCAGCCCGCGCGCGGCGACGATTCCGCAGCTGTTGAAGGACGCGCTCGAAGCGCGCTATCCGACGGTGAAAGCCAGCGAGGCGATCCGCAAGCGCAATCCGATGGAGCCTTACCGTCAGTTCACGAACATGATGGTGGTCAAGCTCGATCAGACGATCCGCGCCGCGAAGGGCGAGGCGACCGAAGACGCCCGCTACGCCGACGCCGACGAACTGATCGACGATCTGAAACTGCTCGAAGCGGCGCTGATCGACGGCAAGTCGGGATCGCTCGCTGCCGATCTGGTGCGCCCGCTGCGTCGCGCCGTGGAAATTTTCCGCTTCTCGACCGTGCGTCTCGATCTGCGCGAGAACACCACGCGCAGCACCAAGGCGCTCGGCGAAATGTGGCGGCTGATGACCGGCGGCGACACGCCACCGGCGGTCGAATCGAAGGAATGGCGCGACTGGCTGCAGGCGACGCTCACGGCGCCGCGCGGCGCGCCGCTCGATCGCAGCAAATTGTCGGACGACGCCCGCGACACCATCGAAATGTTCGAAGTGGTGACCGATCTGCGCAAGCGGCTCGATCGGGAAGCTTTCGGCAGCTTCATCCTCTCGATGACCCATTCGGTCGCCGACGTGCTCGGCGCCTATCTGCTGGCGCGCGAAGCCGGCCTGTTCGAGGCAGTGGAGGGCGGCGAAATCTGCGTTCTGCCGATCGTCCCGCTGTTCGAGACCATCGACGATCTGCGCGATGCGCCGGACATCATGCGCGATCTCCTCAACGTGCCGATCGTGCGCCGCAGCACGCAGTGGCAGGGCGACCTGCAAGAGGTGATGATCGGCTATTCCGACAGCAACAAGGACGGCGGCTTCCTGCCCTCGAACTGGGAGCTGTACAAGGCGCAGGCGCGGCTCACCGCGGTCGGCCTCGAGCAGAAGACCGCCATCGCCTTCTTCCATGGCCGCGGCGGCTCGGTGTCGCGCGGTGGCGCCCCTACGGGCCACGCCATCGCCGCCCAGCCGGCGGGTTCGATCCGCGGCCGTTTCCGCGCCACGGAACAGGGCGAGGTCGTCTCCTTCAAATACGCCAATCGCGGCACGGCGGCCTATCAGATGGAGCTGCTGGCCTCGTCGGTGTTCACCCATGCGCTGAAATCCGAGCGCGAAGAAGCGCTGGTTCCGCGCGCCGAATTCGACGAAGCCTTCGAGGAGATGTCGCAGGCCTCGCTCGCGGCCTATGAAAAATTCGCCGGCGATCCCGATCTCGTCGCTTACTTTCAGGCTGCGTCGCCGCTCGAGGAAATCTCGCTGCTGAACATTGGTTCGCGGCCTGCCCGCCGCTTCGGCGCCAAGAGCCTTGCCGATCTGCGCGCCATTCCCTGGGTGTTTGCCTGGGCGCAGAACCGCCATGCGATCACCGGCTGGTACGGCGTCGGCTCCGGCCTTGCCGTTTATCTCGACCGCCATGGCGACAAGGGTCTGGCGCTGCTGAAGCGCATGTTCGAGGATTGCCGGCCGTTCCGGCTGGTGATGGATGAAGTCGAGAAGGGCCTCGCGCTGGTCGATCTCGCCATCGCCCGGCAATATGCGTCACTGGTCGCCGACGAAGTCGTGCGTGAGCGCATCTTCAGCGCGATCGAAGCGGAGTTCCACCTGACGCGCGAGATGGTGCTGCGCGTCACCGGCGGCGGCGAATTGGCCGAGCGTTTCACGAGCTATCGCGAACGCCTTGCCGATCGTCTCCCCACCATCAACGAAGTCAACCGCGAGCAGGTCGAACTGCTGCGGCGGTTCCGGGCCACTGAGGACGAGGCCGCCAAGGAAGCCGTCAAGGTTCCCTTGCTGCTGTCGATCAGCTGTATCGCCGCGGGCCTCGGGGCCACCGGCTAATCCACGCACGGCGCCGGCGCGCACAGCGACGCCGAAGCCGCGCCAAACCAGAGAAAGGCGTATTCCATGAGCTTTACACTGATCGAACAGGCGACCCCGCGTCTCCACCGCTCCGAGCTGGCCGTGCCGGGCTCCGCGCCGGGCATGTTCGAAAAGGCCGCCCAGTCCAAGGCCGACCAGATCTTCCTCGATCTCGAAGACGCTGTCGCGCCGGACGACAAGGAGCAGGCGCGCAAGAACATCATCCAGGGCCTCAACGACATCGACTGGGGCAAGAAGGTGATGACGCTGCGCATCAACGGCCTCGACACGGGTTACTGCTACCGCGACGTCGTGGACGTGCTGGAGAACTGCCCGCGTCTCGACGTGGTGCTGATCCCCAAGGTCGGCGTGCCGGCCGACGTCTACGCGATCGACATGATGATCACGCAGATCGAGCAGCACAAGAAGCGCACCAAGAAGATCGGCATCGAGATCCTGATCGAGACCGCGCTCGGCATGGCCAATGTCGAAGCCATCGCCCAGTCGTCGAAGCGCCTCGAGGCCATGTCTTTCGGCGTCGCCGATTACGCTGCCTCCACCCGCGCCCGCACCACCGTCATCGGCGGTGTGAACCCGGACTACGGCGTTCTCGCCGACAAGGACGGCGACAAGCCGCGCGAATATTTCTGGGCCGATCAGTGGCACGCCGCCCAGACCCGCATGATGGTCGCCTGCCGCGCTTACGGCCTGCGTCCGATCGACGGTCCGTTCGGCGACTTCAACGATCCGGAAGGCTATATCGCTGCCGCCAAGCGCGCTGCGGTGCTCGGCTATGAAGGCAAGTGGGCGATCCACCCCTCGCAGATCGAGCTCGCGAACCAGGTGTTCACGCCCTCCGAGGCGGAAGTGACCAAGGCTCGCCGCATCCTCGAGGCGATGGCTCAGGCCGCCAAGGAAGGCAAGGGCGCCGTGTCGCTCGACGGCCGCCTCATCGACATCGCTTCGATCCGCATGGCCGAAGCGCTGATCGAGAAGGCCAATGCGATGTCCGGGACGTAAGCATACGACTTGTGCGGCCTTGCGGCGAACCTGCTTGGCCTGCTCGCCCTCCGGCTGTAACATTGCAGCCGGAGGGAACTTGTATGATAAAGTCATGGGCGAACAGCGCGACAAGGCGGTTCGCCGAGGACGGAAAAAGGCAAATTTTCCGGATTGGACACGGCGTCGGCGCAGCATATCCTTGCATCTCTAGACGCAGCTACGTCCCTGTCCGATCTCAGTCCCTTGAAGTCCGTCGGCTTGCACAAGCTCACCGGCGATCGAAGAGGGCAATGGGCGATGACGGTGAACGGACCGTGGCGCATCTGTTTTCGGTTCGAAGACGGCGACGCCTTCGATGTCGAGATCGTCGATTATCATTGATGGAGACCGTCGCGATGCAACCCGTTCATCCCGGCCGAATCCTGCAACGCGAACTGTCGGCGCGCGACATGTCGGCCGAGGCGCTGGCGTCGGCGCTGCGAACAGATCCTGCGAAAATCTCGGACGTCCTGTCCGGCGCGAGCGGGATTACGCCGGAGACAGCCTTGCGGCTGGGCCGCTATTTTGGCAACAGCGCGCGGTTCTGGCTCAATCTCCAGAGCGCTTACGAACTTGCGCGCGCGGAAGGCGAGCTGGGAGCGCGCATCGCGGCGGAAGTCGCGCCAGCGACGGCGGCATAGAGGTCGCTCTGCTTGCCCGTGACACCGGCCACGCCAACCGCTAACAACTGATCCGACCAGATCACGTCCGCAATCGGGTTTTGCACTCATGTCCAGCGATCACCGCCAACTCCTCCGCGCCATGTTCGACGCCGCCGTCGGCGCTGCGCATCCGTCCCTCTGCCTGCCGCCCTATCTGGCCAAGATCGAGCGCCCGAAGGGCCGCACCATCGTCGTCGGCGCCGGCAAGGGCGCGGCCGCCATGGCCGCCGCAGTCGAGGCGCACTGGAACGGCCCGCTCGAGGGCATGGTCGTCACCCGCTACGAACATGGCGCCGAGACGAAGCAGATCGAGGTGATCGAAGCGTCGCATCCCGTGCCGGACGCCGCCGGGCGCGAAGCGGCGAAGCGCATTCTTGCGAAAGTGCAGGGCCTCACCAGCGACGATCTGGTGCTGGCGCTCATTTCCGGCGGCGGTTCGGCGCTGATGGCGCTGCCCTCCGAAGGCGTGACGCTCGAGGAGAAACAGGCGGTCAACAAGGCGTTGCTGAAGAGCGGCGCGAACATTTCCGAGATGAATTGCGTGCGCAAGCATCTCTCCGGCGTGAAGGGCGGCAAGCTGGCCCGCGCCGCGGCCCCCGCCCGCGTCGTGGCGCTGATGATCTCGGATGTGCCCAACGACGATCTCTCGGTCATCGCCTCGGGCCCCACGGTTCCGGATCGCACCACGCGCGAGGACGCGCTGGCGGTGATCGCGAAATATAAAATCGATGCGCCAGCGTCGGTGATCGCCCATCTGAACGATCCGGCCTGCGAGACGCCCAAACCCGGCGATCCCTGCTTCGCCAATGTCGAGAACATTCTCATCGCCACGCCGCAGGGCTCGCTCGACGCGGCCGCGAAAGTCGCCGCCGCGGCCGGCTTCACGCCTTGCATTCTCGGCGATCTGGAAGGCGAGTCGCGCGATGTCGCGCTTGTCCATGCGGGCATCGCCAAGCAGGTCGCTCTGCACGGCCAGCCGTTCCAGCCGCCCTGCGCCATCATTTCGGGCGGCGAGACCACCGTCACCGTGCGCGGCAAGGGCCGCGGCGGCCGCAACGTCGAGTTCCTGCTCGGCCTGACGCTGGCGCTGGAAGGCTTCGGCGGCATTTCCGCCGCAGCCTTCGACACGGACGGGATCGACGGCACCGAGGACAACGCCGGCGCGATCATGACCCCCGATTCCTTCGCCCGCGCGCAGCAGGCGGGCGTCGATCTCAAGGGCATGTTCGCCAACAATGACGGCTACACCGCCTTCCAGAAACTCGGCGATCTCGTCGTCACCACCCCCACCCGCACCAATGTCAACGATTTCCGGGTGATTCTGGTGCCGAAGCGAGTGTGAGCGCGGCGTTCGTCCGCCGCTGCAAATTGCGAAAAAATCAGCTATGACGGGCTCTCATCCTTTCGAGAGGCCGTCATGCTCGCGTCCGCCATCCGCACCATTCCCGATTATCCCAAGAAGGGCATCCTTTTCCGCGACATCACCACGCTGCTCGGCGACGCCCGCGCCTTCCGCAAGGCGGTGGACGAATTGGTGCAGCCGTGGGCGGGCTCCAAGATCGACAAGGTCGCCGGGATGGAAGCGCGCGGATTCATTCTGGGCGGCGCCGTGGCGCATCAGCTCTCCGCCGGCTTCGTGCCGATCCGCAAGAAGGGCAAGCTGCCGCATGTCACCGTGTCGGTCGCCTATGAACTGGAATATGGCGTCGACGAGATGGAGATGCATGCGGACGCGGTGACAGCCGGCGAAAAGGTGATCCTCGTCGATGACCTCATCGCCACCGGCGGCACGGCGGCGGGCGCCATCGAACTGCTGCGCAAGATGGGCGCAGATGTCGTCGCTGCCTGTTTCGTCATCGATCTTCCCGATCTCGGCGGCGCGAAGAAGATCGAGGCGCTGGGGGTTCCGACCCGCAGCCTCGTGGCGTTTCCGGGACACTGACCGGCACTCGAACCGGCGTCGGGCTTGCGGCCCTCTTTAGCCGTCGGCCCCACGCAATTGCGCAGTCCGCGTCGAACCGTTAGACTTCTTGCCGGAAGACAACGAGTCTGGCGACAATGAAATCGAGCCGCGCATTTCTGCTTTCGGCAGCCGGCGCCGTGGCGATCCTCGCCCTCGGCGCCGCGGCGTTGCGTTTTCTCCCGTCCAGCGAAACGCCAGCTGTCGCGCCCGCCGGGAAGATCGTTGCCACATCGCCGACTCTCCTCCCTGCGCCGGGACGGATGACCGGCGTGCTGAAAGGATTGCGCGGCCGCGTGGATCCGGAACAGCCCGCCGCCGGGCCGCGCCCCGAGGCCGCCAGCGCGGCGCCCGGCGTCGCCGGAGCGCCGCCGACGGGCGGCGAGACACAGGACAGCGCGGCCACGGCGCCGGAGACGGCGCTCGAAGGCAGCATCGCGCCGGTCCCGCCGGTCAAGCCGGCCCCGCAGACTGCCGTCGTCCCCGCCTCGCGGCCCGCGCCCTTGCCGCCCCCCCGGCCGGCCGATCTCGCGGAACGCGCGCCCGAACCGCCAACGCCGATCGCCGAAACCCCTGCGCCGGCTGCCGCAGAGCCCGAGACCGCCGCGGCGCCGCCCGCCGGCCCGATATACGCGGATGTGCCGAAACCGCCGCAGCGGCCGCGCGACCTCGCGGCGTTGACGCCGGCCCCCACACCGGTCGCAGAGCCGCCCACCGCGCCGCCTCCTTCCCCCTTGGCTGTCCAGAGCCCTCCCGCGCCGGAGGCTCCGCCGGCGCCCGTCTACGCCAATGTGCCGCGGCCCCCGCTGCGACCCGCCGATCTCGAGGCGCTGACCGCCGCATCTGCGCCGCCGGCTGCGACTCCCGCCGCCACGCCCCCGGCCCAGGCGGCCGAAGCCGCGCCGGCCGCCGCGGCGCCAGCTACGGTCGCGCCGCCGCCATCCGGAGGCAAGCGTCTGCGGGTCGCCCGCATCGAGCCAGACGCCAATGTGTTGCGCCCGGCGCCCGAGGGCGCTTTTCCGCCGGCGGAGGATCGCCCTCCGGCGCGTTACGGCATGGGCAGCAAGGTCTTCGTGCGCATTTTCAAGCAGGAGGGGCAGCTCGAGCTGTGGCTGGAGAGCAACGGCCGCTACCATCTGCAGAAGACATTCCCCATCTGCCGATGGTCGGGGCATCTCGGGCCGAAAATGCGTGAGGCGGATTTCCAGTCGCCCGAGGGGTTCTACAGTGTCTCGGCCAAGCAACTGCATCCGCACAGCAATTATCACCGCGCCTTCAACGTCGGCTATCCCAACGCTTTCGACAAGCAGAACGGCCGCACCGGCGGCCTCGTGATGGTGCATGGCAATTGCAAGTCGGTGGGCTGTTTCGCCATGACCGACCCCGGTATCGAGGAAATCTACGGCTTCGTCGAAGCGGCGCTGCGCGCTGGCCAGCGCGAAGTGCCGGTGCACATCTTCCCCTTCCGCATGACCGACTCGGCCATAGCTCGCGAGACGGGCAATGGCGGCTGGCTGGCCTTCGCCAGCGGCGATTACGGCCATCACGCGGGATTCTGGCGAAACCTCAAGGAAGGCTATGACCTGTTCGAGCAGTCCGGGGCGCCGCCCACCGCCTGGGCCTGCGGCGACCACTACGCCTTCGACGGCGCTGGCCGCAGCTGCAAGCGCATCGCCGGCTGGTGAGGCCGTAAGGCGGCGACCGTCCCGATAGCTCGGATCGTCGCTCCCTAGAGACTCGCGACGAAGCGCTCCACATCTTCGAAGAACGACGCGGCCGGATCCGGCCCGAGCGCCGCCAGGCGGTCGAGGATCGCCTGTCGGCGCGGCGACTGCGGGGCAGCATGATCGAGGATTGCCTGCCGCCAGCCCGGCCCGTCGATCGGATCGACGAGGTCGATCGCGTCCCGTCCGACTTCGCGAAACACCGGAATGTCCGACGCGATCACGGGAACCCGCGCCGTCATGGCTTCTGCCACAGGCAAGCCGAAGCCTTCGGCGTGTGAGGGCATGAGCAAGGCGCGGGCGCCGGCCAGGAGGCGTCGCAACCCCGGCGTCGATAGCCCGCCGGTTTCGATCACCTTGCCCCGCAGCGCAGGACAGCGCGACATCATCGCCTGTGTGGCGTCGTTGAGCCAGCCGCGTTTGCCGACCACGACCAGTTGCGGCGCCTCGCCCCGTTCGGCGAGATCGCGCCAGACATTCAGGATCGTCGCGTGGTTCTTGCGCGGCTCGATGGTCCCGCACATCACGAAATAGGCGCGGTCGACAAGCGCCGGATCGGCGATTGCGGGAGTCTCGAAGACCCTCGCGACCGGAAGACGCGCCACGCAGACGGGAAACTCGCGCCCGCCGTTGCGCGCTGCAAAGCGCTGCAGGCTCCGTTCCACGACATGCGAGGCGACGACGACCCCCGCAGCCAGACGGCATATGTTGGCGATGCGTCGCGCATGATTGGCGCATTCGACCGGCCGGAAATATTCCGGCGCTTCGAGCGGCAGCAGATCGTGCACGAAAAACACCGGCTTCACGTCGGCGCGCTGTTCGAGAAAGCGCACGAACCAGGGCTTGTCGACGAGAAAGCCGGTGGCGTTCACATAGACGGCGCCCGGCGGCAGCGACGACGCCGGCAATCCACCGCGCAGCGCCCAGCGACCCGCGGCCCGCAAATTCTGGCGGACGATGTCGCCGCGCAGGCTCCGCACGATCCGCTCCGGGGCAGCGGCATTGGTCAGCGCCGCGACGACGCGGGCATAAGCGGCGTCGTCCTTGGACGATCCCGTCTCGCGCCAGAATGTTTCGATCTCGTCGATGCTGCGCAGGGCGAGGTCGCCCGGCGCGCGCCGCGGGCCGCGCAGCGTGCAGAGCAGAGCTTCCGCCGGCGCAGCGCCGAGGAGCCGCCGCGCCAACGCGAAATCGACGCGATCGATGCCGTTGGGCGCGGCGTTGAGGCCTCTTGTCACCAGACGCGTCACGTCATAGGCGACGGTGGCGCTCACTTCAGGCAGTCCTTTTCACCGCGCTTGCACTTCCAGGCGTCGATGTAATCATTGGCGTCGCGCACCGCCCGCTCGGTCGCCGCCTCCTGACAGGCGCGGTACCGGAAAACCGACAGGACATAGGCCTGCATGTCGTCTTCGCAGGCGGCGGCCTGTTTTGCCTTCAGCTTTGCCGTCGCGCAGGGCGGCCGGAACGGAATCTTGCAGAGGGTGAAGCCGGGCGAATAGTAATCCTCGGCGAAGGCCGGAGCCCCGGAAAAAATCAGTGCGCCCGCGAGCGCCCAGCCGAGCGGCGCCGACGGGCGCGCGGCCTTCGTCGTTGCGACCTGCTCCCCGTTCGGTCGATGTTCCACTTTTTCAGCCGCTTATGGTTGCGATGGCGCTGCGGGACCGGAACCAGACGATCGCATCATGGATCGCCTCTGCATAGGGCCGCGAGACGTAGCCGAGGTCGCGCCGCGCCTTGCCATCGTCGAAATACATCGCTGCGGCAGAAAGGCGAAGGCCTTCGACCGTGAGGAGCGGCTCGCGCCCGGTGATCCGGGCGAGCGCTTCGCTGGCATAGGCGAGTGGCGTCAGCGGCGCTCGCGGCAGCCGCATCAGCGGTGGCCGCGTGCCCGCCGATCGAGCAGTTTCGAACAGGATGTCACGCAGGCTGACGTTGTCGCCACCGAGCAGATACCGTTCGCCAACGACGCCGCGCTCCAGCGCCAGCAGATGCCCCTGCGCCACGTCGTCGACATGGGCGATGTCGAGGCCGGTGTCGACGAAGGCCGGCATGCGGCCGTGGATGGCCTCCAGAATGATCCGTCCGGTGGGAGTCGGGCGCACGTCGCCGGGGCCGAGCGGCGCGGTCGGATTGACGATCACCGCCGGAAGCTTCTCCCGCACCGCCATCTCCTCGACGAGGCGCTCCGCCAGCACCTTGCTGTGCTTGTAGGCGCCGAACGCCTGTTCGAGGGGCAAGCGGCGGGTTTCGTCCGAGGGCGCCGGTCCGGGCGCGATGGTTGCCGCGCTGCTGGTGTGGACAATCCGCTCCACGCCTGCGTGTGAGGCTTCCTGCATTACGATGCGGGCGCCTTCGACATTGACGCGGATCAGGGCGGCGGGATCGGGACACCACAGGCGATAATCGGCGGCGGCATGAAACACGAAACGCACGCCGTCCATTGCGGCGCGCACGTCCGCGGCGCAGGTCACATCTCCGAAAAACGGTTCGAAACGGGCGTCGAGATTGTCGCGCGCCCCGGTGGGGCGAAGGAAAGCCCGGACCTTTACCCCGCGATCGGCCAAGGCTCTGGCTATCGCGCTGCCGATGAATCCACCCGCGCCGGTCACCAGCGCACAATCACCTGCAACGATCACGCGGGAAGCCGCCTTTCTCGGTCGTGGAAGCGAGTCCCGACGTCAATGCGCGGAGACGCCTGCCCGCGACAAGGCCTCATGAGTCAATTCGCCTGCGGCGTCGAACTCCTGCGGATTTTCCATCGCCTTCGTCTCGGACTTCGGCGCAGCTTCCGTCTGCGCATGCGGGAAACTGTCGCCTTCGCCATCGATGCGGGCGATGTCCTTGCGCACCATGTAGCCGAACGCCCCGAACATCCCCATTGACAGCACGCCGATGACGATATCGAGCGTCGCGAAACCGAAATGCCGCGACGTGACGACGTCCGGCCCGATCCAGGCGGCGATCATCGCCCAGAGCGCGATCAGGATGCGAAATTCGGTCGCGCCCATGCCCCCATAGGAGAGGTGATGTTCGCGGGCGATCGCCACCTTGAGATAGGTGTAGGAACTCATCAGCAAGTAGAGCGACAGGACGAGAAGCGCCGACGGCACACTGAAGAAAGGGGAAAACCCGAGGCCGAGGATGATGGTCGTCTGGGCGATGAGATCGCAGGAATGATCGACGAAATAACCGTATCTCGGGCGCTCGATCTTGCGGTGGCGGGCCAGCGTGCCGTCGAGTGAGTCACCGAACCAGTTCAGGAACAGTCCGAAAACCACGAGCGTGAGAAACAGTAGAGATTTGTGGCACGCGACAAAGCCCGCTGCCGTGAACAGGGCGCCGAACAGTCCGGAGATGGTCAGGTGATCGGGCGTCACCCACGCCGGCAGCCGCTTGACCAAGGCCGCAAGCAACGCGCGCTCGCCGGAGGCGAGGAGACTGTTGTTGACGCGCAGATGCGACATTCGTTTCTCTCCAAGGAAGCAAGCGATGGCTTCCGGGTTGGCGGCGCCAAAGCGCCGACACGGGGTCGTCGCCCGCCTGACTCGTCCACAGCAACTGCCGGACCAACTCGATCAGATCATGTCAAGCGCCAACCATATCCACAATGCGACTCGATTTTCACGCCGTCAACAAACTTGTCGACACACCTGAATCACTTGACGATTTGTGAAACGGCGGCCCCCTGTATAGCCGGCGAACTGATCATCTGCACCAACTGGAAGACCTTGGCAATCTCCGTGAGCGTCGAATTCGAGATGTAGAGAACGTCCTTGTCACGCATCGCGAAGCGCCGCGCCAGGAACAGCGACTGCGGATCGCGCATGTTGAGGTGATAGGCGACCGGCACGGGCGAGCGATGCAGCAGCGCCGGGCTGACCGACGGAAACTCGCGAAGCAGCGTCGCGGGCTCGTAACGCAGGACGAAAACGCCGGCCGGATCGGCGCGGTAGTCCAGCAGCCCCCCCGCGCGGCCGATGGCCTCCTCGAGGCTGACGCCGCGGGCATCGAAGGGGACCACGGCGTTCAGGCCCGAAGCGCCGACGGCCGTGAACGTCTGCGGCGTGCGCTCGACGGTGAGAATGTCGCCGGGCCGCACGAAAATATCTTCGGCGGGATTGGCGAGAAGGGCCTGAATCGGCGCGCGCGCCGTGCGGCCGCCGCGGGTCAGATTGACGAAGGTCTCGTGCACCGGCGAGCGGAAACCGCCGGCGGCGGCGATCACGTCCATGATCCGGTCGCCGCGCAGGGTAAGCGGAACGCGGGCGCCGTTGGCCACCTCGCCGGCGACTGTCACCGTATTAGTGACGTTGCGCGACAGATTGACCAGCGCCTGGGGCTCGATGGCCTTGCCGCGCAGCCGTTCGACGATCGCGGCTTCGACCTGCTGCTGCGTGCGGCCGGCGACGTGGATGCGTCCGGCGTAAGGGACGGTCACAGATCCGTCGCGACCGACGATCTGATCGGGGATCGCGACGGAGCGCGAACCGGTGCCGGCGCTGTGATCGGTCACCGGCGTGCTGAACAGGCCGCCGGCTGCAGCTTCCCAAACGGTCACGGTGAGAGAGTCGCCGACGCCGATGGCCTGGGCCGCCGGCGGCCGATAGTCGCCGAAAAAGCCGCGCAGGCTCGGCGCTCCGCGGCGCTGAAGCAACGACAGGGACGAATCGTCGACTTCGATCAACGCGTAATTGACGTTCGGCGCACGCTCGGTCGGGGTGCCCGACTCGACGATCGAATCGCCCGAGGGGCCAGCCCCGGGCATATAGGCGCAGCCGGAGAGGCTCGCAGCGATCATCGCGGCGGAGGCAGCCAGAACCAGTTTGGCGATCACGTTGTCTGTCGACCTCGAGTGAGAGCCCGTGTCTCCGGAAGAGGAGATGCGGACGACGTTCCGATCATAATGAACAACTGCCGGCAGGCCAATTCGCGGCTGCAAAAAAACTGCTCCCGTGGCCCGACTACAACAGTTATGGTTAACAAAACCCACCGTATTTTCACTTGTCGACGTTTGCGCGGCGCCGCAGCACGACCGTGCGATCCAGATCCCATGAAAGCGACTCTTTTGCGACATGCGCCTAATCGGGCGCGGCGCCCTGCGGCCGCCAGGTCAGGATGTCGTCGGCTTTCAGCCAGCCGGCCGAGCCCTCCTTGAATTTCTCTTTGGCGCGCGACGCCTGGGTGCGCGCCTCGACATATTTGCCGGCGGCGAACAGACCTTCGGCGGCGGCGAGTTGCGCCTTGGCCTCGTCGCCCTTGCGAAAATAGGCCATGGACAGAAACTCGTAGGCGTCGCCGCTGTCAGGATCGCGTTCCGCCGCATTGTGCAGGATGCGGATGGCCTCGTCGGCATAGGACGGCTTGTCGGCGGCGACCAGCGCATGGCCGAGAAGAACCCGCAAGGGCGCCGCGGGGGGAGGCGCGAGGGCGACGGCTTTGCGGAGCGGGGCGATCGCCTCCGCCGCGCGCCCCGCCTCGAGCAGGAACTGTCCCTTGAGTTCCCAGAACCAGGGGCTCTTCGGCTGCCGGGCGAGCAGGACGTCGGAAAGGCGCAAGGCCTCGTCGAGATGGCCGAATTTGTTTTCGGCGATCGCCCGCGCATAGACCGCCGGCAAGGAATTGTCGGAAATTGGGTAGCGGCGCGCGGCCTCGCCGGGGTCGCCCATGAAGCCGACCAGCTTGGCGCGCATGAGATCGTGACGGGCCTGCAGGGTGTCCGGATCCCTGGCCTCGAAGAAGGGGGAGTCCTTCGCCGCCTGCTGAAGGTTGGAAATGCGCTCCGTCGGCAGGGGATGCGAGAGAAGGTAAGGGTCGGCGGAAACCGATTTGAACAGGGCGTCGTCGGCGAAGCGCTCGAACACCGTCAGCATGCCCTTCGCCGATTGCCGGGTCGAGGTGAGGAACCGCACAGCGGCGCGATCGGCCGCCTGTTCCTCGCCGCGTTGGTAGGAGAGAAGCGAGCGCGCCACCGCCTCCTGCGGCCCCATGAGAATACCGGAAATGCCCGCGCCATCGACGCCAAGGTTGCCGTTCTGCTTGCCGAACGAACCATGCGCCGCATAGAGGGCTCCCGCCGACGCGAGCATGCCGGCGACGGAGAGAATGGCGGCTTTCGCCAGTTCCTGGCGGCCGCGGGCGAGGTGTCCGCCGGCGATATGACCCGATTCGTGCGCGAGAACCCCGATGATTTCATTGGGCGTCTTCGCGTCCATCAGGGCGCCGGTGTTGACGAATATTTTCTGGCCGTCGGCGACGAAGGCGTTGAAGGACTTGTCGCCGACCAGAATGATGCGGGCGGCGCTCGAGTGGATGCCCGCCGCCCGGAAGATCGGGGCGGTGTAGTCGCGCAGCAGTTGTTCGATTTCCGCGTCGCGGATGATCGAGACTTTTGGTTCTTCCTGCGCGGCAGCCATGTGCGGCAAGATGACGCACAGCGCGGCGACGAGGAAGCAGTGGAGGATGGAGCGGCCGGCCATGCCGGCGACAGTGGCAAAAGACTGTGGCGAAATCAAACGCTGCCGCGGCCGGGGCGCCGCCGCGAATCGGGACTCAACGGATTTTCACGGGCTGCTTGTCTGTGGGGCGGCGGCGCTTGCCATCGAGCGCCGCGGCGCGCGCCGCCTCCACAAAAACCGCGGGGTCGAGTGGCTTGCCCACACGATGGGCTGCAAATTCCATCATGGAAGCGGCAATCGACAGGATGACCGTCGCCGATGCGCTGTAGACGAATCGCTCGTCGATGCCGCCGCGCGCCGCATCGGCGATCAGCCGGTTGTGCGCAACCTGGATGTTCTGCTCGATCCGCAGCAGACGCTCTTTCAACCTGTCGTCCCTGCGACATTCGTCGAGGGTCGGCAAAAAGAAATCGGCGCCATTGGGCGCCTCGGGAGGCTGGGATCGTTCGGACATCGCAGCTGTTTTTTTCATTTCGCATCCCCGGCGAGCGCAGGGCGCCGCTTGTGGGGAGTTTAAAGGATCATTAGGGACTTTCGCCAGTGCCTCATGCGCGCCCGTGGCAATTTTATGAAGCTTCGCACTTATTGCCGAGAATTTGCTGGTTTATTTCCACGAGGTCGCCCTTGAGGCGCCCGAGCTCGAATTCCCGGTTCTCTTCGAACAAGGTCCCCAGCGGCGTCGGAAATCCCAAAGTGCGGGCGCGGTCGGCATCGCTCATGTCATTCTGCCGCAGGCTGGCGAACACCAGCCGGCTGGTCACGCGCGCCCGAGCGGCGGCGAGCGCTTCACAATCATGCCCGAAATCACGGGTCTGGGCGGCGAAGATCGGCGCCACCTCCGACGCCCGGGGCGCACAGGCCGAGAGGAGAAGCGCACAGCCGCCCCACAGGATCGCCGTTTCGATTTTCATTGCGCCTCCGGGAACGCCCGCCGCCGGACCAGGCCGCGGCGATCTCCGCTGCGAACCGGCGACCGCCGTGGCATGATTGTTCCCGCGGCAACTGGCGTGAGGCTTGCGCCGATCGAATCCTGCGAACCGGGCGAATCACCGCGCCGCCGGGCGCGTCCGCAACCTTTGCGCGATCTGCGCGTCGATCCTGGCGTTGAAGTCGGCGAGAGCGCGGGTCGCGGCGGCCGAGGCGGCGACGCCCTGGCGGTCCGGATGCCAGCGCAGCGCGGCCTCGCGGCGCAGGGCCTTCAGCTCCTGCAACGACACGTCCTTGCGCTCCAGACGCGCCACGAGATTCGCTTCGACCGCCGCCGCCGGCTCGGCAATGGGCCGCATGGCGGCGGATTCGGAGGCCGGTTCGGCGAGAGGCTCGCCGTAAGTGTCATTGGCGAGGCGAGCGCGGGCGCCGCCGGCCCGCGGCTCCCGGCGCAGCAGACCGTCCAGAGCGTCGAGCGCGAAATAGGCCGCGCCGGCCCGGTCGGGACGGCCCGCAGTCGACATTTCGTCCGCGAGATCGCCGAGAACGTCTTCGAAATCCATCCTGCGCTCCACAACGGCGGTCGGTCAGAAAAACTCGAGGTCGCCGGCGACATGGCCGAGATGCAGATGCCCTTCGGGCGCGCTCAAACGATGCGCGAGGGCGGAGAGCTTCAGTTTCTGGGCCGCGGCGCGGCCGGTGATTTCCCAGTGCGGCGGGATGATCTCGTTCATTTCCAGCAGAAAATGCGACAGGCTCGACAGCCGTTGTTCGACGAGATCGATCGACTGTGCGTTGTGGAGAAAATGATCGCGCGCCGTCTCGTCGCCGGCGCCGCCGAAGCCCTCGACCAGCGCATGCAGCTGATTCACCGACTGGGCGAGGTCGGTCAGTTCGGTTGCGACGCGCGACAGAATGTCGGTGATCGGTTGGGGCGACGCGCTGGTGGTCATGATCGAATCCTTTTTCGTTTGCGCGCGAGCGCGGTGCGGTCGCCTCGCCGCCGGTTCGACCGGCGGCGCCTTTCAAAACAGTTCGACAAATCCGGAATTGGGCAGGCGCTGAACCGGCCGTTCGGCTGGAACTCCGGCGTCGGGTCCGCCCGACAACAGGATCTGCCGCGCCTGTCCTGTGACCGGAATGTACTCGATACGGCGACCGCGCGTGCCACCGAGATTTTCGGCGACGAGGCGAATGCCTTCGTTGCGCAGGAACCGCTTGGCGAAGGCGGCGTTCTTCGCGCCGATGTCGGACAGGCCTTCCATCATGCGGGCGCCGCCGAACAATTTGCCCTCGAGTCTTTCGCGCCGGGCGCCGCGCTTGAGCAGTCCGTTGACCAGCAGCTCCATCAGATGCACACCGACGCTTTCGGCATCGCGGTCCATGTCGCCCGGCAGAAGAAAATGATTCATGCCGCCGACGCCAGCTTCGGGATCGCGAAGACAGGCGGCGACGCAGGACCCGAGCACGGTGGACAGAACGACATCCGGATCGTCCACCACCTGATACTCGCCCTGGATGACGTGAATTTTCTTGCTGGGCCTGACGAGGGTCATCAGAATTTCCCGATGATGGCTTCCAGCGCCTTCTTGAGCGTCGGAACCGTGAAGGGCTTGGTGAGATAGTTGTTGACCCCGAGCTTGATCGCACTCTCGAGCACGGCGCGGTCCGAGCGTCCCGTCAGGATGATGACCGGGACTTTGCGCGTCGGCCCGTATTCGCGAATGGCCTTGAGCAGACCGAGCCCGTCGAGCTTGGGCATGTTGACGTCCGAGATGACGACATGCGCCGGCGTCGACATCATCATCTGCAGCGCCTGCTCGCCATCCTTGGCAAGCGCGATGTTGCGGATGCCGAGTTCTTCGAGCCCGTCGCGGATAAGCATGCGGCTGGTGCTGGTGTCGTCGACGACAAGCACCTTGAGTTGATCCTTTATAGACATGGCACCCTCGCTTTTGTCGCGTTCGTGGCCGCGACAATCCGCGCACCGATGTTGTGGAGAGGCAATTGAGTTTCGACGGCGCCGACCTCGAACGCCGCCCGCGGCATGCCGTAGACGAGGCTCGTCGCTTCGTCCTGACCAATCGTCTGCGCTCCGGCGTTGCGCAGCGTCAGCAGACCATCGGCGCCATCGCGGCCCATGCCGGTGAGAATGACTCCCACCGTGTTGCGACCACAGACTTGCGCAGCGGTGCGGAACATCACGTCGATCGACGGCCGATGTCCGGTGACAGTCGGGCCTTCGACGAGACGCGTCGACAGCCGTCCGCGCTTGACGATCTGAAGATGCCTGGAGCCGCCTGGCGCGATGAGAATGCGGCCAGGTTCCAGAAACTGATCCTCGGTCGCTTCCTCGACGCTCGCCTTGCAGGCGCGATCGAGGCGCGCAGCAAAACTGTGAGTGAACAGCGCCGGCATGTGCTGCACGACTACGGTCGGCGGACAGTTCTTGGGAAAGGCGGTCAGCACGGTGAACAGCGCTTCCACTCCGCCCATCGACGCGCCGATGACGACGAGACGCCCGTCCGGCGCGTAATGTTGATCGTCTTCCCCAGGCGTGGCCGCGCTGTTGACGCCGCGCACGCCCCTGGGCGCAGGCGCTGAGCCGATCTGCAAGACCTTCTGGGCAAGATCCGCAAAGGAGTTGCGGTCGCGCGGCGACGGTTTGGCGACGCATTCCATCGCGCCCATTTCCAGCGCACGAATGGTGGTGGCGGCGCCGCGCTCGGTCAGGCTGGAAATGACGACGACGCGGGTCGGCCGCAGCCGCATCAGCCGCTCGAGAAACTCCAGCCCGTTCATCTTCGGCATCTCGATGTCGAGCGTGATGACGTCCGGATCGAGTTCCTTGATCAGATTGCGCGCCTCGAGCGGATCGGCGGCTTCGCCGACGACCTCGATGCGTGGATCCAGCCGCAGCGTTTCAGCGATGAGGGCGCGCATGCTGCGCGAATCGTCGACGACCAGAACCCTGCAGGTCATGCTGCACCTTTGCGAATTTTGTATGTGGTGATGCCATCCGCCTCCAGGGCCGCAGCGGACGGACCGGTGACACGCTCGGAGTGGCCGATATAGAGACGCCCGTGCGGAAGCAGCATCGGAACGAAGCGCTGCCAGATCGCCACCTGGGTCGATTCCTCGAAATAGATGACGACGTTGCGGCAGAAGATCGCGTCGAAGGGTCCCTTGAACGGCCAGGCGCCGACCAGATTGAGCTCCCGGAAGGAAATCAGGTCGGCAAGATCCTGCGACGCCTGCCAATGCCCCTTCAGGCCGGCCACCGGTTCGAACCAGCGTGAGCGCATCGCCTGCGGCACGGCAGAGACCGCGTCGTCTTCGTATATTCCGGCGCGCCCGGCGGCGACCATCGTCGGATCGATGTCGGTGGCGAGAATCTTCACATCGTAGCGTGCGGCGTCGGGTAAAACCGACAGCACGACCATCGCCATGGTGAAGGGCTCCTGTCCGTTGGAACAGGCCGCCGACCACAGGCGCAGTCGGCCGCCCTTGCGAATCTCCGGGATCCGCTGGGAAACGAGCTGCTTGAGATTTTCGAAGTGATGCGGCTCGCGGAAGAACTTGGTGACGTTGGTGGTCAGCGCGGCAAGCATTTTCTGGCGTTCGTCGACGCCGTTCTTGCCTTTCACCAGCGCGCAATAATCGCGGAAGCTCTCGAGGCCGAGCGCCCGCAGTCGCTTGGCGAGACGCGAATAGACCAGCGAGGCCTTGGAGTCGGTCAGATAGATGCCTGCATCCTCGTGCAGCATCGAGCAGATTTCGCGGAAATCTTCGCTGGTGAACGCGAAGGCTCCGGGCCCATGCGCGGCGAGTGGCGCATTGTGTTCAGGCAAGGAAAGGTTCATCCCTGGACATCCTCAATTCGCTGCTCGCTTCGCGCGCGGCCCCGATGATTGTCGCCTCCTCGCCTCATTCGGCGGCGAGGCCAGCGCTTTCGATCTGCTCGCTTTCGCTGCGCAGGCTGTTGATGATGCCGTCGACATCGACGATCAGCGCCACCCGGCCGTCACCGAGGATGGTTCCGGCGGCGATGCCGAACACACGCCCGTAATTGGCTTCGAGACTCTTGATCACCACTTGCCGCTGTCCCTGGATTTCATCGACCAGCAGGGCGCAGCGACCACCCGATTCCGACTCGGTGAGAAGGGCGACCTGCATCGAGGGATCGACCTGGCTCGGCCGGTTGTGCAGGATGCTGCCGATGTCGACCAGGGGAATGAAGGAATCCCGGCTGCGGATCAGCCGCGTGCCGCTGCCGATCAAGTGAACGGCCTCCTTCTTGGGCTGCATGGTTTCGACGATCGCCGTCAGCGGAATGACGAAGGTCTGATCGCCGATGGAGACGACCATGCCGTCCAGCACAGCGAGGGTGAGAGGCAAGCTCAGCGAGAAGGTGGAGCCAAAGCCCGGCCGCGAGGCGATGGAGATGCGTCCGCCCAGCGACTGCACGGCGCGCTTGACGACGTCCATGCCGACTCCGCGGCCGGAAATCGCCGAAGCCACCTGCGCCGTCGAGAAGCCGGGGGCGAAGATGAGATTGTCGATTTCCTCGTCGGTGAGAGGCGCTTCCGCAGATATCAGACCCTTGTCGATGGCGATCTGGCGCACGCGCTTGCGGTTGATGCCGGCGCCGTCGTCGGAGAGTTCGATGATGACGCGACCGGACCGATGCATCGCCGCCAAACGCAACGTGCCTTCTTCCGGCTTGCCGGCGGCGATACGTTCCTCGGCCAGTTCGATGCCGTGATCGACGGCGTTGCGGATCATGTGCGTGAGCGGATCGGTCAGGCGCTCGACCACGGTCTTGTCGACTTCCGTCGATTCGCCTTCTGTAACGAGCCGAACCGACTTCTTGGTCATGGCTGCAACTTCACGCACGACTCGCGACATGCGCTGAAAGATCGGCTTCACCGGCTGGGCTCGGATGGCCATGACGCTGTCCTGGATGTCCCGCGTCAACTGCTCGAGTTCATCCAGTGCGATCATCACCGAAGAGGCGCGCGACAGGCCGGCCTCGGTCACCCGCTGCGAGAGCACGGCCTGATTGATCACCAGTTCGCCGACGAGATTGATGAGGCGATCGACCTTGTCGAGATCGACGCGAATAGTGGCCTGCGCCTGAGTATTGCTCGCCTCGGCCTTGCGTGCGTCGGCCTGAGCGGGCGCGGCCGTCTCGACGGGGGCCGTTGCTGCGGGCGCCGGAGCGAGCGCCGCGGGCGGGACGACAACAGGCGTCGGCGCGAGGAGTTGGTCGATCTCGACATATTCCGGCGCGGCGATCAATGCATCCGGAACAGCCTCGGGTGCAGGCGCAGGCGTCGTCGTCATCGATTCCGAGATCGAAATGTCGCAGTCGAATTCGACGAATTCGAAGACGCTGTGAATTGCGGCGGCGCAGTCCTGGTCCGCCTGCAATCGAACTGTCCAGGAGAAATACGCCCCCTCGGGATCGAACTCTTCCAGAAACGGCAGGTCACCGAGATTGCATTCGACTTCGAGCGAACCCAGTTCCTTCAACTGACGCAGCAGACGGATCGCTTCGTTGCCGTTGGCGTAGAGCGAGGCGCGAGGCTTGAATTCGATCGTGTAGAGGAATTGGCTCGCCTCTTCCTCGATCTCGCCGAAAATGTCGTCGAGGCCGATCGAGACCGGCTCGAAGGAAAGATCGTCATAGACCCCTTCGCAGGACTCGTCGCCGCCACCGCCGTCGGCGGCCTCGACCAGCGCTGCGAGTTCCGCCTTGCCGGCCGCCACCTTGTCCTTGTCGACGGGAGCGCCATCCCGTGCGCCGGCGACGAGATCGGCGACGACGTCCGAGGCCCGAAGCAGGCAGGCGGTCACTGGCTGCGTCGGCTCGATCTTCTGCGATCGCAGGAGATCGAGCGTGGTTTCGAAGACGTGGACGAAGTCCACGAGGTCGTCGAAGCCAAAAGCGCTGGCGCCGCCTTTGATCGAATGAACCGCGCGGAAGACGGCGTTGATCGTCTCGGGATCACGATCGCCTGCGTCGATGCGCAGGAGTCCGCTTTCGAGCTCGGTCAGCTGCTCGTCGCATTCCTGAAAGAATGTCTGCCTGATCGCGGCCATCGGATCCATTGGGAAGGCTCCAGTATCAGGCGGTGACGCGGCGGATGGCATCCACCAGCTTGGTCGGATTGAACGGCTTGACGATCCAGCCGGTGGCGCCGGCGCGGCGCGCGCGGTCCTTCTTCTGATCGTCGCTTTCAGTGGTCAGCACGAGAATCGGAACCGCCCGATGCGCTTCGTGCACGCGGACGTTTTCGATGAAGCCGAAACCGTCCATGCGTGGCATGTTGATGTCGGTCACGATCGCGTCGGGTTTGACGGTTTCAAGCACTTCCAGGCCATGAACGCCGTCTTCGGCCTGCACGACTTCATATCCGGCATCGGACAGGGCGATGCGTAACATTTCGCGCATCGTCCGGGAGTCGTCTACGGTCAGGATCGTCTTCGCCATTTGAGTTATTCCCATTCGCCGATTTTTCTGGGTGGAACGCCGAGAAGCTCGAGAGAGTCGAGGAAAGCCTGTGAGGGATTGGAAAGGGTGAGCGCGATTCCGTCGCGCGCCCAGGTCTGCTGCGCCGAGACCAGGATCTGAACGCATTGGGCGCCGACCAGATCCACTCCCGAGGCGTCGACGGTAAGGGGGCGCCCGCGCGCCGCCATGAATTCAGCGTGCAGGTGGCTGGCGCTACGCAGATCCAGCGACTTCGGAAGTCGCAGATTGGCGGTGGCGACATCGTGAGCCAGTTCGTTCATGCGCCTTCGTGCTCCCTTCTCAAGCCGCTGCGGCGGCTTCGCTGGATTCCGGCAACAGACTCTTGATGATCAGGATGCTGATCACGACATCGTCGAGCGCGGCGATGCCCTTGATGAACGGTCGCGTCGGATCCGCGCCCACGTCGGGCGCCGCCTGGATCACATCCGGCGAAAGCATCAGAATGTTGGAGACCGCATCCACGAGCAGGCCAACGACGGCGCCGCCATGCTGAAGGACTATGATGGCGTGACGCGGCGTCGGTTCGTTCACCGGCAGGCCGAGGCGCGCCGCGAGATCGATCACCGGAAGCACGGCGCCGCGCAGATTGATCACGCCGCGGATGTATGACGGCGCCTGTGGCAGTGGCGTTGCCGGGGTCCAGCCCCGGATCTCGCGCACGGCGATGATGTCGATGCAGAACGTCTGCTCGCCGACGTGGAAGGCGATATATTCCGACGGCGGCAGCGTGCTGCTTTGAATACTCGGTTTGCTCATGACTCGAACTCCTTCAGCTCGTCGGGCGTTCGACGACGCCGCACACTCGTCTTGTCGGCTCCCGCCGCGTCGGATGTCCGGCGGCTGCCTGCGACGCACGCACAGCGCTTCGGGCGCGCGCTTGCGTTGTCGTTTCCTCGAAACTCCCGGCCGACGTCCGCGCGCGGAGGCCGGTCTTTTTCGAAACTGCGAGCCGTGAATCCTCGTCGGTCGCGCACACCATCGCGTCACTCGCTTTGGCGAGGCTGACGGATCGGGCCGCGTCACCACGTTGGACGTCGGCGCAGATCATGCGCGACTCCCCGGTGGTGAATGCGAATCCCGATATATCGAGCATCTTGCGCCCCGGCCTGAATGGAACGTCTCCAGCCGCCCGAACCGGCGCCTGCGGAGACGCGGGACAGATCGCACGGCGTCGGCGGCTTTAAAGGCCGTCGCGCATCGTTCGACGAATGCGGTGGAGGTTTTTCCGATGAGGACATTCCGGGCGGACCGGAGAGCGGCGCGGCGTCATGCCGTCGGTCGTGTTCCCTTCGAGGGAGGCGACCCGCAACCAGAAACTAAAGGCGGACGCTTAACAAATGCTTGAGCTGACGGATGACGCGGACGATACGGAGAGCGCCAGAGTCGCGAAAGCTTCGCGCAAGTCCCGAATGTCAAAACGATCCTGCAGGCGGCGTCTCCGCCGAAACCGGAACGGATCGTCGTTCATGTCCTTCATCGCTCGTCGAGCGCTGCTCGCTATTGCCCTGCTTGCGGCCATCGCCGCCGGCGGAGCGCTGCAGCCGGCCCGTGGGGTGGAGGAAAAGCGCGCGGCGAAGGCCCAGCAAACAGACGGACAGGAATATTGCGACAAGGTCGCGCGCCCCGCGGCGGCGGCCAAGCTCGCCGCCCAGGAGGCTAAGCTGCGCGAGGTCGAAGCGCAGGTGCGACGCCGCGCCGAAGAGCTCGAGGAAAAGCGCCGCGAGCTGCAGGCGGTTGTCGAAAAGCATGAAGCCATGCTCAAAAAAGCCGACGAAACTATCGTCATGGTTTACACAAAGATGAAATCCGACGCCGCCGCCGCCCAGTTCGCGGTGCTCGACGACGACGTCGCGGTCGCTTTGCTCGCACGCCTCACTCCAAAAATTTCCAGTTCGATTCTCACGGAAATGACGCCTGCGCGAGGCGCCGGCCTGATCAAGAAGCTCGCCGTCTACAGCTCGACGAAGCCATCGGGAAAAACGCCATGAAAAGACTATCTGCGCTCGCGCTGTCGCTTCTCCTGTGTGGTTGCGCCACGGATCCCCGCGACATCGGCCGCGAGCCGCACATGACGCCGGTGGGGAGCGGGTTGTCGCCGCTCGACGACGAAATCCCGACAGGCGCGATGCGCGTCGCCGCCCCGGCGCGCGGCCTGCGTCTCGACGACAGTCGCATCAATCTCTATCGCGATCTGCGCGCGATGAATGTCGGCGATGTCGTGACGATCAACATTGCGATGGACGACAAGGCGACTCTCGGCAACTCGACCGATCGCTCGCGGGAGGCGAAGGTCAAGACAGACTGGACATATGCCCTGTCGCTGATTCCGGGACTATTCAGCTCTTCGGCGGCCACGGCCAATGGCAGCTTCCAGAATCAGATCGATTCCAGTTCATCGACCCAGGGTCAGGGACAGATCAACCGCTCCGAGCAGATCAAGCTCAATGTCGCCGGAGTCGTCACCACGGTGCTTCCCAACGGAAACCTTGTCGTCCAGGGCTCTCAGGAGTTCCGGGTGAACTACGAGTTGCGCGTGCTCAACATCGCCGGCATCGTCCGGCCGCGCGATATTTCCAAGGACAACACGATCTCTTCCGACAAGATCGCCGAGGCGAGGATCTCCTACGGCGGTCGTGGCCGTCTGTCCGAGGTGCAGCAACCGGCGCTCGGACAGCAGCTTTACGACATCGCCTGGCCATTCTGACGAGGGAACACCATGGCGCCGAAACCGGGTGAAGAGAAGAAGCCGGGCATGATGGCCGCGATCGCTCCGGTGCTCGTCGCGACACTGCTGATCGGCGCCGGCGGCGCCTTTCTTGGAATGAAACTCGCGCGGCCGCCGGAACCGGCGGCCAGGGCGGAGGAGAAGGCCCCGGAGCCGGACGCGCATGGCGACGCGGGCCACGGCGATTCCGGTCACGGCGGCGGACATGGCGCCGACAAGGCACACGACAAGCCCAAGGGCGAGCAGACGACGGCGCACAAGCCCGGCAAGACGGTGCTGAAGGAGTTGGCGCCGATCGTCACCAATCTCTCGGACAGCAGCGCCAGCTGGATCCGGATACAGGTCGCCATCGTGTACGATCCGGCGGCGTTGCCGCATCCGGAGGTGCTGACGACCGAGCTGACGGCCGACATCGTCGCTTATCTGCGCAGCGTCGCGTTGCGCTCGATAGAAGGCGCCAACGGTCTGCGGCGGCTTCACGACGAACTGTCCGAACGCGCCGCTACACGCTCCGAAGGTGTGGTGCAGGAGCTCATCATCCAGTCTCTGGTGGTCCAATGATTCGCGCGCTCCAGGTTCTCGCCCTCGCCGTTGCCCTTGCACTGGCGCCGCAGGCGGCGATGGCGGCCAATCAGACCTTCGATCTCAACACGCTCATCCCTTCCGGCAACGCTTCGGCGGCGGGGCGCATGATTCAGCTGGTGGCGGCGATCAGCGTCCTGTCGGTCGCGCCCGGTCTGCTCGTCACCATCACCAGCTTCACCCGCTTTTCCATAGCGCTGTCGTTCCTGCGGGCCGGCCTCGGCCTGCAGAGCACACCGGCCAATCTGGTGATGATCAGCCTTGCGATGTTCATGACCTTCTATGTCATGCATCCGACCTTCGACGAATCCTGGAATGCCGGGCTCAAGCCGCTGCTGGAGAACAAGCTCACCGAGCAGGAGGCCTTCGACAAGATCGTGAAGCCGTTTCGCGCTTTCATGACCACGCATGTGCGCGACAAGGACATCCGGCTGTTCGAGGATCTCACCAAGAGCAAGACGCCGGTCACCGCCAACGGCGAAGCCGAGCTGCACATTCTCGTGCCCGCCTTCATGATTTCCGAATTGCGCCGCGGCTTCGAGATCGGCTTTCTGATCGTGTTGCCGTTTCTCGTCATCGATCTGATCGTCTCGATCATCACCATGTCGATGGGCATGATGATGTTGCCGCCGACGACCATTTCGCTGCCGGTGAAAGTGCTGTTTTTCGTGCTGATGGACGGATGGAACCTGCTGGTGGGCAGTCTCATTCGCTCTTATCCCGGCTAGGCCTCGCGGCGCTCAATAAGCAGCGTAGTAGCGGCGGCGGTAGCGGGCGAGGAGCCGCGCGTCGATCGCGGCGTTCGCAGGGGTGATCCGCCCACCGGCGCGCAGGCCGCTCTGCCAGATCACTTCGACGCAGCGGCAGGTGTCGGCCACATCCTCGTATATCCATATTCGCCGTGGCAGTTGCACGGCTCTGGCGAGCGTCAGGGCGACGCCTGCGGCGCCGCGATTGGCCAGCGAAAAATCGACGATGAACCGGCCTTCTCCGTCCAGCGCCTTGCCCGATTGCAGACGAATCGGACGGCGCTTGTCGCGGCGTCTGTCAACGGGCGACTGGGCGACACGATAGGTGACCGCCGACCTTGCCGCGCGAAACAGCAGCCAACGCCAGCGTGAAGAATCGTCGATCCTCTCCGCTTCCAGAACGACGCCTTCGATTTTGTCGTCTGTCGTCATCATCCCGGTCCGAATCGTCGTCGACGCGAATGCGCGCACAGGTCGGCACAGCAGTACCGGAAGGTCCTTGGCGCCCGGTTAATTTTCAGGCCCGCCGCCGTCAGTGCGTGATCATCCGGGCTTTGCAGGCTCGCGTAAGCTCCGCAGCCTAATCATCACCGACAGGTAAATTCGCCCGATCGAGGAGCGGCAGGCAATGAGCACGGGATTCGGTCTGTTCAACACGTCGATTATGGGCATGTCGGCGCAATCCGATTGGCTCGGTCAGATATCCAAGAATATCGCCAACTCGAACACCACGGGCTACAAGGATTCGCGCACCGATTTCCTGACCGTGCTGAACGGCTATCAGAACCAGGAAAGCGCCGGCGGCGGCGTGACGACGGTCAATCGAAGCGAAGTCGGCATGCAGGGCGCTCTGCAGCAGACGGGCTCAACCACAGATCTGGCGATCAACGGCGCCGGATTCTTCCTCGTGTCCGACAGCGCAGGCCAGACATTCCTCACACGCTCCGGGTCCTTTGTTCCAGACGCGCAGGGAAGGCTGGTGAATTCGGCGGGCTATTTTCTGATGGGATACCCGGCCGCCAGCGGAACCAGCGGCGCGCTCAGCGTGGTGACGATCGACACCGGCAAGATGTACTCTTCGCCGACCACAGGCGGCTCGTTCGGCGCCAATCTGCCGGCCAGCGCTGCAATCGTCGCCGGGGCGGATTTGCCGTCCGCCAATTCCGCGACGGCGAAATTTTCCGGCAAATCGTCGATGACGGTCTACGACAATCTCGGCAACGCCGTGGTGCTCGATCTCTACTACGCCAAGACCGCCGACAACACCTGGGAGATGACGGCGTACAATCATGCCGACGCCGCCGCCGGCGGCAGCTTCCCCTACGCCAATGGTCCGCTGACCACCGAGACCCTGAATTTCGACCCCGCAAACGGCAGTCTGTCCAGCCCTACGTCGACCACCGTCGCCATACCCAACGGCGGAACGATGACGCTGTCGCTGTCGAAGATGACCCAGCTCGGCGCAGCCTACACGGTGAACACGGTGACCGCCGACGGCAGCGCAGCGGCGTCGATCGGCGGCGTCCTTGTCGGAACCGACGGCACATTGTCCTACAAGCTCTCCAACGGGCAGACCTCGCCCGCTTACGAGATCCCGCTCGGCAAGGTCGCCAGCCCCACCAATCTCGCAGGCTACACGGGTGACGTCTGGTCGCCGACCGACTCGTCCGGACAGATCTTCATCGGAACAGCCGGTTCGGGCGGCTTCGGCTCGATCGATTCCTCGACGCTGGAAAGTTCGACGGTCGATCTCGCCTCGCAGCTGTCGTCGATGATCATCGCGCAACGATCGTTCACGGCCAACAGCCAGGTCTTTCAGGCTGCCTCCGAAATCATGCAGGTTCTCAATAATCTCAAGTAAGTCCGCTTGCGGCCACGTCCCCGGCCGCAGCGTGATCTCATCGAAACAACTCTCTGTGGGGTAATATGTATCAACGCCTCTACAACGAAATCGCCGACGAATCCTATCAGGCGTCGCGGGTTCGGGAAAGGACGCTGCTGGCGAAGGGAATCTCCCTTCTCAAGGCAGCCGAGACCCGGGGCGCCGGCAGCCCCGAGTCGTTCAAGGCGACTCATTTCCTGCGGACGCTGTGGGGCACCTTCGTGCTCGATCTCAGCAACGAGGACAACGCGCTTCCAGTCGAGCTGCGCGCCTCGCTCATCTCGATCGGCCTTTGGGTCCTCAAGGAACTCGATCAGATCGACGCCGGTCGATCGACCGATTTCGGGGCGATGATCGACGTCAATCAGATGATCGCCGACGGGCTGCAATGAGGACTCCATGAACATCTCACTGCGACGCGGCGAACGAATCTACATCAATGGCGCGGTGTTCCGCGTCGATCGGAAAGTGTGCATCGAACTGCTGAACGATGTGACCTTCCTCCTCGAAAATCACGTGATGCAGGCGGCGGATGCGACGACGCCGCTCAAGCAGCTATATTTCGCAGTGCAGCTGATGCTGATCTCGCCCAACGACATCGACGCCGCATTGTATCTGTCGCGCGATCTCCACGCGACCTGCATGAAATCGATGCGTGATCCGCGAATCGTCGAAGGCTTGACCTCGGTGGCGAAACTGGTCGAGGGCAAGCGCTACTTCGATGCGTTGAAGATCATCCGAGGCCTGTTCTCGATCGAAGCCGAAACGGTTCCGGTCGCCGAAGCCGGCGCCGGCTGCGCCGCCTGACCAACCGGAGACGAAACGATGCAAGTGACATCCGTGACCCAGAATTCCGCGACGGCGGCGTCTTCTGTCGCCAACGCCGCCTCGACAGCGGCGAGCAGCCAGTACACGGACTTTCTGACGCTGCTGACGACCGAGCTGCAGAATCAGGATCCGACCAAGCCGATGGATCCCACGCAAACAGTCACGCAGCTCGCGACCTTCTCCTCCGTGCAGCAGTCGGTCCAGAGCAACCAGTATCTCAGCGCCTTGCTCGACGCCTCGCAGCTCACCCAGGCTTCGAACTTCGTCGGTCGCACCGTGACGACAGCCGACAATGCGATCACCGGCGTCATCAAGTCGGTGTCGCTGACCAGCTCCGGCCTCGTCGCGACGCTGACCAACGGAAAGTCGGTCACGCTCGGCGCCGGCATCACGATCAGCTGACATGAACGAAGCTGACGCCCTCGAAATGCTGCAACGGTCGCTGGTGACCGTTCTGCTCGCGACCAGTCCGGTCGTCGGCGCCGCGCTGCTGGTCGGCATTGTGATGTCGCTGGTGCAGGCGCTCACGCAGGTTCAGGAAACCACCCTGACCTTCGTTCCGAAAATGCTGGCGATGCTGGCGGTGCTCAGCCTCGCTTCGCCGTTCATCGGCGGCAAGATCAAGTCGTTCACCGAGACTTTGTATTCGCGTATCGAAACCGGCTACTGAGTTCTCCGTAGCTGTACATACTGCCTCATGAGGAGACAGGAAAAAACCGATGAGTCGGACGGCGGACATTGGACAGCCTGCGCGGCGTTCGACGGATATCGGCTTCGCCATATCCATCATCTTCATTCTGTGCATCTTCTTTCTGCCGATGCCGCCCGTGGCGATCGACATGGGCCTCGCCTTTTCGATCGGTCTGTCTGTCCTCATTCTGATGGTCAGCTTGTGGATTCAGAAGCCGCTGGAGTTTTCATCCTTTCCGACGATTCTGCTGGTCGCGACGATCCTCCGACTGAGTCTCAACATCGCCACCACGCGACTGATTCTCTCGCATGGCGCGGAAGGCGTTTCGGCTGCCGGTTACATCATCGGCGGATTTTCACGCCTCGTGATGAGTGGCGATTTCGTCATCGGTCTGACGGTGTTTTCGATCATCGTCATCGTCAACTTCCTGGTCATCACCAAGGGCGCCACCCGCATCGCGGAAGTCGGCGCCAGATTCACCCTCGACGCGATCCCCGGCAAACAGATGGCCATCGACGCCGATCTGAATGCGGGACTGATCGACGATCGTCAGGCGCAGGAGCGCCGGCGTGAACTGGAAGAGGAAAGCGCCTTCTTCGGTTCGATGGACGGCGCCTCTAAATTCGTGCGCGGCGACGCCATCGCCGGCCTCATCATTCTTGCCGTCAATATCTTCGGCGGCATCGTCATCGGCGTCACGCGCCATGGCATGTCGTTGGCCTCCGCCGCCGATGTTTACACGAAGCTTTCCGTCGGCGACGGTCTGGTCTCGCAGATTCCCGCGCTGATCGTCTCGCTCGCCGCCGGCCTGCTGGTGTCCAAGGGCGGCACCCGCGGGTCGACGGAATCGAACATCGTCCGTCAGCTGGGGGGCTATCCCAAGGCGATTCTCGTCGCATCGAGTTTGATGTTCGTGCTGGCGCTCATGCCCGGTCTGCCGATGGCTCCATTCGGCATTCTCGGCCTGATCATGACATACATTGCGCAGAAGGTCGCGGGCGAGAGCAAAAGGCAGGAAGCCGAGACGGCGGCGAAGCGCGTCGAAGACGAGAAGAAGGCGCAGCAGGACGCCAAGTCGTCGCTCAAGGAAGCGCTGCGCACCTCGGGCGTCGAACTCATGCTCGGAAAGCAGTTGTGGACGCGCTTCCTTGTCTCGCAGGAAGAGCTCACGGGCCGTGTCGGCAAGATGCGGCGCAACTTCGCCAAGCTTTATGGTTTCATCGTTCCGGACATTCGCATGTCGGACGATCTGCAGATCAAGCCCAAGAGCTATCAGATCCGCATTCACGGCACGACGGTCGTCGCCGAGGAACTGCGGCTCGGTCAACACATGATCGTCGTCGGAAACGGGCGCGCGCCGGATCTGCCGGGCGAGGACTCGCGCGATCCGGCCTTCGGCATCAAGGCGCTGTGGATCGCCGACGCGCTCGTCGAGGAGGCGCGGCGACAGAACTTCAATCCGATCGATCCGATGTCGGTCCTGCTGACACATCTCGGCGAGGTTCTGCGCAACAATCTGTCACAACTGCTGTCCTACAAGGACATGCGACAGCTCATCGAAAAGCTCGACCCCGAATATCGCAAGCTGCTCGACGAAATCGTTCCCAATTTCATCTCCTACTCCGGCCTCCAGAGCGTTTTGAAGTTGCTGCTCTCGGAGCGCGTCTCCATCCGCAATCTCGAAATGATCCTCGAGGCGATTGCCGAAGTCGCGCCCTTCGCGCGGCGCCCCGAAGTGATTGTCGAACATGTGCGGGTCCGCATCGCTTCACAAATCTGTGGCGAGTTGGCTGTCGACGGCGCGCTCGCCGTGCTGCGTCTCGGCAGCAAATGGGACCTGTTCTTCCACGAGCATCTCAAGCGCGACGCCAAGGGCGAGATCACCGGTCTCGACGCCGATCCGTCGCAGATCGAGCGATTCGGACAGGAGGCCATCGCCGCCATTCAACGCCACTCCGACCAGGGCGAGATCTTCGCTATCGTCACGACGCCCGACGCGCGCCCCTTCGTTCGCCTGATCATCGGTCGGCTCTATCCGGCGCAGCCGGTTCTCTCGCATCTAGAGATCGCCTGTGGCGTGCAGCTGCGGTCGCTGGGAATCATTTCGTGACCGCGCCGCTCGGGCTGGCGCTGGAGGAATGGTTCACGGTGTTTTGCCGCATCGGCGCCTGCTTCATGATGATGCCCGGCTTCGGCGCCGACCGACTTCCGCCGCGCATCAAGCTCTACATCGCCATCGCAGTTTCGGCGCCGATCGCCATGAATCTGTGGCCGACACTGTCGGAGCGGATCGCGGCGCAACCGGCCGTCTCTCTGGCGATGGCGCTACTGTCCGAGACGACGATCGGCATTCTCATCGGCCTCACCTGCCGCATGTTCCTGTTCGCCGCCGAGACGATGTTCACTGCCGTCACTCTGGCGATCGGACTCGGCAACGCCATGGGCGCGCCCATCAACGAATCGGAACCGGTTCCGGCGCTGGCTTCCTTCGTCATTCTCGGCGCCACGACATTGATCTTCGCGATGGATCTGCATCTCGAACTCGTTCGCGGCGTGTCTCTGTCCTACGAGGTGGCGCAGCCGCTGATGCTGCAGACGGCGAACGCGATGCTGCGGGAGTTCACCACCTCTCTCGACAAGGCCTTCATTGTCGTCTTCCGGATCGTCAGCCCTTTCCTCATCTTTGGGCTGATCAGCAACATCGCCATCGCCTTTCTCAACAAGATGACGCCGCAGGTGATGGTGTATTTCGCCGTCACGCCAGCGCTGATTTTCGGCGGGCTTGCTTTTCTCTATTCGCTCATTCCCGAAACGCTCGGAGAATTGTCGCTCGAATATGCATCCTGGCTGACGAAAGGGTGACGCCATGCGGCAAAAGCACAAGCGACTCCTGAAATTCGTCGCTCTGCAAGAACGGCGGGCCATGGTCGAAGCCGCCAAATGCGCGCAGATCGAATCACAGATCGACGACGCGTCGAAAAAGATTACCGCTCTCGGCGGCCTGCTGGACGCTCCCGACATCGCCAGCGCGTCCTTCGTCGGGCTGGTGCTCGATCGTTTGCGCGTCGAAACTCATCGCCGCAAGGAAACCGAAGACGAGCTGGCCCGGCAGCGGGACGTCGCCATGGAATTGAAACGGCAGATCAAGCGCGTCGAGAAGCTTGCCGGTCAGGTCGAGCAGCGGATTCGAGACGCTGACACACAAAAAGAAAAACAAACTATTCTCGAACAGGCGGCGCGCGCTGCGAATGTCAGCGTCGAGTAAGTTACACAGGTTAATTTTTCGTAGCTGAAGATTCGAGGAGACTGCAACATGTCGACCTTTCCTGCGACAGATCTGATCGTCGACGTGGCGAAAGCGGCGGACCCTGGCCGCCAGCAAACCGCCCTGCGTCGTCTTGCGTCCGTCTCGCCGAGTTCATCCTTTGCGTCGATCGCCAACGACGCGAGTCTCGCGCCGACGCCGAAGCCGGCATCATCGTGGCGCGCGGCCGGGGTCGGTCTGCGCGGCGCCACGCAAAGCGCCTCCGCGCCGATGCCGCCGACCGTTTCCACCGCGTCGAGAGCCGTCACGACGTCGCCAACGTCGGTGGAAGCGGCAAAGAAATTCGAGGCGCTGGTGCTGCAGACCTTCTTCGAAGCGATGTTGCCCAAGGCCGAAGAGCAATACGGGTCCGGCGCCTCCGGCGGCGTCTGGCGGTCGCTGATGGCCGAGCAATTGGCCGACAAGTTCACGGCGTCCGGCGCCGTTGGACTGTCGAAGACAATCGAGAAACAACTGCCCGCGGCCGCCTCGTCCTGCGCACTGCCGCCGGCCCGCACCTCCTGATTCGCAGCCGCGACACGCGAAGCTACCGGGGACAGATCAACGTGACCAATCTCGACTATCAGAATCCGCAGAACGTCGAGCGTCCCATCGGCGAGGCCGAAGCGGCGTTGCTGCGCTGGATCGATCGCATGGACAGGCTGATCGACGCCGAGACACATGCGCTGCTGTCGGGCGCGCGCGTCGATTTCGATTCGTTCAACTCGAAGAAGAATTATGCGCTCCTGGAGTTCCGCATCATGTCGCGCAATTTCGGCGACATTTCGCAGGACTCGCTGGCGCAGTTGAAAAGGCTGAATGGCCGGCTCGCACAAAATGGCGAAGTGCTCAAGCAGCATCTTCAAGCCGTTTCGGAAATCTCCAAACTGATCATCACTAGCATCCGCGCCGAGGAATCCGACGGCACCTATTCGCGGCGCGCCTCTCTCGGGGTCGACGAGAGGCGGCGATGATTCGCTCGCTGATGATCGGCCTGTGGTGCGGGATCGTGGCGCTCGGCGCGACATATGGCGGCGCCTGGTGGCAGGGGCATCGCGCCCAAGGGGGAGCCGAGGCCGCGCATCCGGTGAAGACCGAGGTCAAGAAGGTCAAGCCGATATCCGTGCCGGTGATCTCCGGCGGAGAACTGAAAGGCTACGTTTCGGTCGAATTCAATTTCATCACCGAGGCGGGCGAGGGACACGGCAAGACTGACGACAGCGATCCCGAGGTGTTCGTGATGGATGAAGCCTTCCGCATCATCTACTCGGACACGAAGATCGACTTCGCGCGCATGGAGAAGGTCGACATCGACCGCCTGACCAAACAGATCACCGAGAACGTCAACGGCCGTCTCGGTTCGAACAAGGTCAAGGAAACCCTGATCAAGAATCTGTCGTTCGTTCCCAAGGAAGACATTCCGCACTGAGGCGGGCGTCCCGGGATGATGCGCCCGTTAAACATTCGGTAAGCCTCGCGTGAGGAATGCCGACTAGTCTGGTTCGACACAGCGTGAGGAGCCGCCTATGCAAACCATGTCCCAGTTGAAGTCCATGCACGAACAAATGATGTCGGAGCTGGCCAATCTGCCGCAGTACCGCGCCCTGAAGGCGATGGAGCGCTTCTTGAGCGAGATGGGCCAGATCTACGCCAACGAACCTCCCGCCGTCGAAAAGAGCGCCGAGGCGTTGCAGCAGAAGCTGAATGCGGCGATCGAAGCCCGCGTCGGCGGGGAGTTGTCGGCGTCGCCGTCGGTGCGCGTCACCCCCTATATTCCGGGAAATCGCGTAGCCTGAGGCTGCGTCGGACATCGTTTCGCTTCGTTCCCGTTCGGTCGCAACGTGACCCGAGGCCGCAAGTTCGGCTTCGCGCCTGAGCCGGGCGCGGAACAATCGACAAGACGAGGATGCATTCGTCATGGAGCCCGTCCATCTGTTTGGGCTGTTGAGCCTGCAACGCAACTGGTTGTCCGCGCGTCAGGCGGTCGTGTCGCAGAACATCGCCAACGCCAATACGCCGGGCTACAAGACCCAGGACATCACCGACTTTTCCAGGGTGCTCGACAAGAGCAACCTGACCATGGCGTCGACCAGCTCGCTGCATCTGGCCAGCGCGCCGCGCTCCGGTGAATTCACGTCGGCGAAGGAAGGCAAGGCCTGGGAAGTCGCGCATTCAGGCAACAGCGTCTCGCTCGAAGCCGAGATGATCAAGGCCGGCGATATCCGCAGCGCCTTCACGATGGACACCAACATGTTGAAGATGTTCCACTCGATGTGGATGGCCAGCCTGAAAGGGTAAGAGACATGGATTCGCTCGTCGCCTCCTTGAAGGTCGCAGGATCCGGGCTCGCCGCGCAGTCGGCGCGGTTGCGGGTCGTTTCGGAAAATCTTGCCAATGCGATGTCGACCGGCGCAACGGCTGGGGCCGATCCCTACCGGCGCAAGACGATTTCCTTCAGCAGCGAGCTCGATCGGGCATCGGGCGCGACGCTGGTGCAGGCGGGCGCCATCGGTATCGATCGTTCGCCCTTCACGGTGCAATACGATCCCGGCAGTCCCGCGGCCGACGCCAGCGGCAATGTGCGCATGCCCAATGTGAACACCATCACCGAGCTCGCCGACATGCGTGAAGCCAATCGAGCCTACGAGGCCGATCTTCAAGCGATGAAGCAGAGCCGCGACCTTCTCGCCATGACCGTCGATCTCCTGAAAGGAACCTGATGAGCCTGATCTCACCACTCGGAACGACGCCCGCCATCGCGGCGCTCGACCGCAGCGCGCCGTCCGCCCGCGCGGCCGCGCCCACCGGCGACGTGTCGTTCGGCGAAATTCTGTCGCAAATGACCAGCGAAGCCGCCAGCACCATTCGCGCCGGCGAATCGGCGGCCATTGCCGGCGTGCAGGGTCAGGCGACAGTGCAGCAGGTTGTCGACGCCGCAATGTCGGCGGAACGCTCGCTCCACACGATGATCGCGCTTCGGGACAAGGTTGTCGGCGCATACCAAGAAATCAGCAAAATGACGATCTGAGGAGTCGAGCGTATGCGAGCCCTTGCCATAGCCGCCACCGGAATGAGCGCCCAGCAACAGAACATCGAGGTCATCTCCAACAACATCGCCAATATCAACACCACGGCATTCAAGCGCTCGCGAGCCGAATTCACCGATCTCCTGTATCAGACGGAACGTCTGCAGGGCGTCTCCAATCGTGGCCGCGACGCGATCGTGCCCCAGGGCTCGCAAACCGGTCTCGGCGTGCGTATGGCGGCGATTCGCAGTCTGCAGATCCAGGGCGCGTTGGCGCAGACCGGCAACAATTTCGATCTTGCGGTCAACGGACGCGGCTGGTTCCAGATCGCCGGACCGGACAATGAGACGCAATACACGCGTTCCGGCTCGTTCAGCACCAACGCCAATGGCCAGCTGGTCACTGTCGACGGTTATCTGCTCACGCCGACCATCACCGTTCCCAACAACGCCGTCAGCGTGACGGTGTCGCAGTCGGGCGTCGTCAATGCGGTCATCGCGGGTCAGACGGCGCCGCAGCAACTCGGGCAGCTCACCATCGCCAATTTCGCGAACGAAGCCGGTCTCGAAGCGCTCGGCGGCAATCTGTTCCGCCAGACCCAGGCGTCCGGGCAGCCGGTGGTCGGCGTGCCGGGCGATCCGGGATACGGCGTCGTCGCGCAGGGCTATCTCGAAAGTTCGAATGTCGATCCGGTGAAGGAGCTGGTCGCCATGATCTCGGCGCAGCGCGCGTTCGAACTCAACTCCAAGGTCATTTCGGCCGTCGACGACATGGCCGGCACCGTCACGAAGGGAATCCGGTGATGAAACGCTCGCCCTTGCGCCTTGTCGTCGGCTTCGTCCTTGCCCTGCTTGTGCCGGGCGAGGCCGTGCCGGCGCTCGCGGAGGGGCGGGCTGTTCCGGTCCCGCGGGTGACGCTGTACCCCGGCGATCGCATCGACGAATCGATGCTCGAGGATCTGACTTTGCCGCTCGACGTAGGCCCCGAACAGCACATCGTCGAATTGCGCCGCGACCTCGTCGGCAAGATCGCGCGGCGCACTCTCCTGCCGGGTCAGCCCATCGCCGTATTCGCCATCGACAATCCGCGAATCGTCGCGGCGGGTGCGCAGGTCAAGCTCGTTTTCGCCGAGCAGGGAATGTACATGTCGGCCGTCGGACTGGCGTTGCAACCGGGCAGCATCGGGGAGATCATTCGTGTGCGGAACTCGGACAGCGGGCTGATGGTGTCTGGCCGCGTGCAGCCGGACGGCTCGGTGAAAGTGAGCGAACTATGATGTTTCGCGTCGCCGTCGCCGTGATGGTCGCCTTGCTGCTCGCGCCTGCGCCGCTGGCGGCGAAGGTCCGCATCAAGGACATCACCTCGACCTCCGGACTGCGTGAATACCAGCTCATCGGTTACGGCCTCGTGGTCGGTCTGCAAGGGACCGGCGACACATTGCGCAACGCGCCCTTCACCGAACAGTCCGCGACTTCGATGCTCAGTCGGCTGGGCGTCAACATGCCGGCGAGCGGCATGCGCACACGCAATCTCGCGGCGGTGATGGTGACGGCCTCCATGTCGCCATTTTCCGTGTGGGGGTCGACGCTCGACGTGACCGTTTCCTCGATGGGCGACGCCACCTCGCTGATGGGCGGCACGCTGGTGCTGACCCCGCTTTCCGGCGTCGACGGCGCGGTCTATGCGCTCGCGCAGGGAGCGATTGCCGTCTCCGGCTTCGCGGCGTCGGGACAAAACGAATCGCTGACCCATGGCGTCGCCACCGCTGGTCGCATCGTCAATGGCGCGACCATCGAAAAAGAGCCCCCGCGGCCAGCGCCGGTCAACGGCGGCATCGCGCTGGAACTCCGCAACCCCGATTTCGCAACCGCCGTGCGCATTGCCGATGTGATCAACGGCTTTTCGCGCGCCCGATATCGCATGCCGCTTGCCAAGGAGCGCGACAATCGTCTGGTGGCGGTGCGGCTGCCGCCGGACGTCAACGCCACACGGCTGCTGTCGGAAGTCGGCGAACTGCTGGTGACGCCGGATACGCCGGCGCGCGTCGTGATCGATGAACGCACGGGCACCGTGGTGATTGGCGAAGATGTGCAGATTTCACCCGTCGCTGTGACGCATGGGGGCCTCACGCTGCGCGTCACCGAAACGCCGGAGGTGTCGCAACCGGCGCCAGCCTCCAATGGACAGACTGTGGTCACCGCCCAAACGTCGGTGTCGGCTTCCGAAGCGACTGGCCAGGTGGCGACGATCGCGGGGCCCAATCTCAAGACGCTGGTGCGCGGCCTCAACCAGATCGGCCTGAAGCCAACCGGCATCATTTCGATACTGCAGGCGATCAAGAGCGCCGGCGCTTTGCACGCCGATCTGATCGTGCAGTGACAAAAAAGGAAGGGGACACGCGGCGCCGCCCGCGCTTCTCCCGGCGTCTCTTCGGAGGATGAACGGCTTCACGCCATTTTTTGATCATCGGGGGCCGGCGCTCTCACTGCGGCGCCGGCAGCTCGCGCTTTTTTTTGCGCGAGTGGATCCAAAGCAAAGTCCGGACTCGCCTCGGAACGATGGTTCGGTCGCTGTGGATTTATGCGACGCAAAGGGGGGCTTATTCCAGGCGCGTCGATCGGCGCGCTTTTCAGATCACATCGGCCGATGCGAAATCCGCTGACGATCGACCACGCCGCAGAAGGCGCGCGATTCGTCCGTCCATGACCCGAATCCGCTCTTGATCATGTTGCCGATTACCGCGCAGACGTAGGTCTTCTGGGCGGGCGCATTGCCGGGTCCGGCGTGGTAGCGCGCGACGGCGCTCGTCCAGGTCTTTTCGGATTCGTGCAGATCGCGCAGGAAGCGCGCAGCGTAATCCACATTGCGGCGGGGATCGAACATGTCCTCGACGGAGATGAATTTGCGGCCATGATAATGATGGTTGACCTGCATGCAGCCGACATCGATCAGCCGCACGCCGCTGGCGCGGGCTCTGGAGAACACCGACAACGCCTCGTCGAGTGAAGCGTTGAACACCGGGCGGCCGGCGACATTCATGGCGTATTCGTGCAGATCGCCCTTTTGGCCGGTTTCCGTCAGCGCGACAGCATAAAGAACGGCCACGGGAACATTGTTCTCGTGAGCCGCGCGCAGCATTTCACGTTCGCAGACATTGGTGGCGGGGCCGGCCAGCGCGTCACAGGTAGAGGCCGACAGGATCGCTGCTGCGAGCGCCGCGAGCCGGCGCCGGCTCCATGGGCCGAGCGGCGCGCTTGCCCGGGCGCGAAGAACCCTTGTCCCGGCCGTCGGTGCTGCCGTCGTTCGCGCCAAGTGAGCCCCCATCGCCACGTGGTTCTTGTTGCGCCAGCGAATCACTCTGGCGAGTGTCGTCAGTTGTAGCGGACGTTCCGGGCGCGGAGCTGACCCGGATCGAAATGTCGTCGAGGGACTGGCCCGCGGAGCCCAACGCCTGCGCGATCGCCTCGCGCGACCGATCGAGTGCGTCGTGCGACGCGGTAGATGTGACGTCGATTTTCACCGCCACGCGGCCTCCGGTGAGCTGCATGCGCACGGTCACCGGACCGAGCGAATCGGGCGTGAGCTGGAACGTCAGGATTTTTGTCGATGTCGTCTGCGCGCGCGGATCCTGGATCAAAGCTTCTGCGGGACCGGCGGCCGGCGCGACCTTTTCGCTCGCTGCGGCGTTGGCGAGCGCCGTTCCCGGCGCGAGGGCGAAATCTGCGAAGGTCGTTTCACCCGCGCCCTTGTCGGCGACGGGCGTTCGCGTCGAGGCGCGCGCTTCGTCGGCCGCGACGGCGGCGATCGCCGGGTTTGCTGCATCGCCCGCGGCTTGCGGCGCCGTTTCAGGCGCCGTTTGCGGCGTGGCGACGGCGCGGGCGATTGCGCCGGGCAGATGCGCGACAAGGCTCGTCACCGTGAATTTCGGCGCGTCGACGGATGCTCCGCCATTTGTCGGCGGGACGGCGGCGCTCGCTTTGGCGAGCGACGTCACATCGAACGCCGGGCCGCGCAAATCGGGGCGCGACACGGCGTCGCCCGCGCCCAATTGGCCGGCGAGATCGGGCAAAGCGGCGCCCGAGACACCCTGGCCCGACTGCGGGGATTGTGCGAGCATCTGTTGCGCGGCTTGCGCCGGGGCTATCGACATCGCGAGCGGCGCCGGCGCCATCGCCGCCGCGAGTTGCGGCGGAAATTGCAGCACGAAATTTTGAACGAGGCTGCGGGGCGTCGCGTCGGCGGCGGCGTCTTTGCCGTCGCTTTTGACGCTCTGTGTCTTGTCGGAAGTGGAAGCGTCGCCTTGAGCCGACAGCGCCTGATCGAACAGCGCGCCGAGGCGCTCACTGTCCGACGGAGGGCCGCGTCGATCGCCGGAAGCGTTCCTGTCGTCGACGGTGGGCAGGCGTGCAGTGATCACAATGGTCGGGTTCATGGCCGGTCCGCGCGTTTCAGCAGCGCCTCCGATTCGGCGAGAGACTGCTGGAGGCTTTGCACGATGGCAGGTTCCGCGTCGGACTCCGTCGCGGGTTCGGCTTTGGCGATGGGTGCGCCGTCCGCCAGCCGCGTGTCGACGCCCTGCAACGCGCGCAGCAACGAAAGTTCTTCACGCTTGAGCACGGAAAGGTCGATGCTTTTCAATTCGGCGGCGCTGCCAGCGGTGTCGCCGTCCATGGAGAGCGTGAGGGCGCGGTAGACCTTCAGTCGTTCGCGCGCCTGCGGTGTGTCCGCCGCTTCCCCGGCGGCCTTCGCCTCCGCCTTCACCATTTCGGGCGAGGACAGTAGCAGACTGGCCCGTGTCAACGCCGTGTGAAATTCGAAGCCGACGCCCTGCGGCGCGTCCGTGAACAGCTGTTCGTATTCGGACAGAAGCCACGGCTCCATCGTCAATGCGCCCTTGAGGATCGCCGCCGACAGGCTTCGCCAGTATTTCGGCGCGAAGGGCGATCGCGCGAAGCGGTGCTGATAGCGCGCTGCCAGCGTGAGATAGCGGGTGTGTTCCTGGATCGGATCGAGAATGGCCAGTTCGCGGCGAATCGCCGCCTCCTCGACCAGCGAACCGGGCATGACGAGACGGGCGTAATCGAACAGGGCGGAGGCGCGCTTGTTGTCCGATCCGACCAGTAGTCCGCCTTCGACCAGCGCCAGATGTCCGGCGAGGATCGGGGGGAAGCGCTTCGGGTCGATCGTCGTCATGAGTTTGAGCGCCTTGTCCTTTTCGCCATGTGCGAAGGCAATGCTCGCCGCGAGCAGAGGCGTGTCCTTTTCATCGACGACATGCTCGGCGAGCAGCGCTTCGACGGCGGTCGGCGCGCCGCCGGCCAGCACATAAACGACAACGGCGCGATAATTTCGCTGCTGCTTCCAGTCTTCCGGCGTCAGCGTGGGAACGATCGCCTCGATTCGCGCCAGCAGTTTCGTCTGGGTCTCGGCAGCGCCGTCGACGACGCGGTCCTGGGATTCGAGGAGGTCCTGGATCGCCGAATAGAGTTCGTTGCTGAGTTGGGACGGTGGAGGCAGCGGGGGCGGGGGCGGCGTTTCCACTTCCGCCTTGTGCCCATGTTCGCTGGCGCGCGCGGGCGCGCAACACGCCGCGGCAGCCAGAATGCAGAATGTGATGAGGCTGCGCCTCAAGTGGAGTCTCCGCGCAACAGGATTTCGATGCGCCGATTCACGGGCGACAGCGGCGCCTCCGGCGTCTTCAGCCGGCGGTCCGCATAGCCGCTGATCCGCGTGACGCGATCTGCGGACAGACCGCCACGCACGAGCATGTAATGCACCATATTGGCGCGGTCGGAGGAGAGCCGCCAATTGTCGTAGGATTGCGACTTGTAGGAGCGTCCATCAGTGTGGCCGGCGATCTCGACCTTGCCCGGCTGCGTCGCGAGCGCCTTGCCGACTTTTTCCAGAATACGCACGAGTTCGGGCTTCGGCTGGAGCGAGCCGATTTCGAACATCGAGAATTTGGCGTCGTCGGTGAGGCTGATCATCATCCCTTCATCGACATATTTGACCTCGAATTTCGGTGCGCCTTTCGCGCCCTGCATCTCGGCCTTGATCGCTTTGGCGATCGCCTCCTGCACGACGCTCGCCGCCTCGGCCCTGGCCTGCTCCTTCGAGGGGCCCGCCGGCGGCGATCCGGCGACGGGGCGCTTGTCCTTCTTTCCCGGCAGCGGTTTCTGGATCGGCTCCGGATAGCCCTCGACCGGCGGCGTGCTTTCCATGCGCTCGAACGGATCCTGCAAGGCTTCGCTCGACGTGCCGCCGGCGGACGCCGGTTCGTTGCGCGAAAGTTCGTCGAGAGTCTTGAGCGGCTCGTTGTGCAGGGATGCTTCCACGGTCTTGCCGGATTTGGGGCCTGGCGCGACCTGACTGGCGTCCTTGCCGTCCTCGCTTTGCTGCATGCTGGAGCCCTGGCCGGTGTCCTTGGGATCGCGCAGACCCTTTCTCGCCGGCTTGGAGTCGAGCAGTTGCACCGGATTGAAATATTGCACGATGGCGGCTTTGGTTTCCTTGGAGGTCGAATTGATCAGCCACATGACGAGAAAGAACGCCATCATCGCTGTCATGAAGTCGGCGAAGGCCAGCTTCCACACGCCGCCGTGGTGCTCCTCTTCGCCATCGCTTCTCTTTTTGCGAATGATGATCGTCTGATTGAAATCTTCGTTGCTCATTGATCATCGTCCCCATGACGCAGTCGCCGAACCCATTCTTCCATGCGCGATTCGATCAAGGTGTTGTCGATTCGCGCGGCGATGTCGGTCGTGTCGGTTTCGACGGTCCGCACGGCGATCTTGTCTTCCGAAAGGCGCTCGGCGACGATCTCGAGCAAATCGGCGGGGCCATGCAGTTCGATGACCGGTTCGTCTTTTTCCGCTGCAGCGTTCTTCAGGACATCGATAAAGTCGGAAAGTGAACGTTCGAGAAATTTATGCGTTAAAAATGGCGTGAGCAGCCGGGCAACGGCGTCGCGCATGCTCTGGGCGTTGTCGTCGAAATTGCGCTTGATCGAGGCGGCGAGCCTGACGCCTTCCTCCCGCGCCCAGGTCTTGCGGGCCTCGGTCAGCTTCTCGGCAGCTTCAGCGCGCTCCTTGTCGAAGGCCTCGCGCTCCTGCGCCAGCTTCTCTTCGAACCCGGCTTCGAGTTCCGCGCGCAGTTCGGCGCGAATCTCGTCGCTCTGATCGACCAGTCCGAACGCCGGCTCGGCGCTTTGGCTGTCGCCTGAAAGATCGGCGAAACCACCGACGTCGAAATCGGGAGCCGCGAAGGTGGGCGCTGCCGGTCTTGCGGTGGTTTCACCGAAGGTCGTCAGGAACGATCTTACCGGGCGAAGCTGTGTCATGCCGCCTCATCCGAGCGCATCCAGCGCTTGAGCACCGACGCCGCCTGCATCTCGTCCGCTTCGATCAGCTGTTCGAGCCGCTCCCGCGGCGAGACTCTCGAAAGGCCGGAGAGACCGCCGAGATCGCTGAGGCCGGTGAACCCCTGCGGCAACTCGCCGAGATCGCCGAGTCCTTCGAGCGCCGATCCAAGTTCCAGCTGTGGAGCGTCTGTCTGCAGCCGCGATTCGAGAGAGGCCGAATCAGCGCCTTCGCCGCCGATCAGCGACGGAGGCTCGATGCGTTCGACCGGGGTTTCCTGGGTCAGCAGCGCGCGGGTCGCGGGATTGAGGCCGAAGATGACCAGCAGCACCGTGATGATCAATATGGTCACGGCGTTGATGATCGCGCCGAGATAATGGCTCGTCACTTCGAGAATTCCGGCGGATTCGACCGGGCTCATCTCGTGTTCTGCGAAGCTGAACTCGACGGCGGAAACCTTCAGAACGTCGCCGCGTTCCTTCCGGATGCCCGCGGCCGATGCGACGATCTGCTCGATTTCCTTGACCTGCTTGTCGATCGCTTCCTGGCTCGGCGGCGGCTTGTTGGCCTCGGTGAGCGCGGTGCGATTGATCAGAACGGCGATGGCGAGATTTTCGACCGTGTAGCCGCCGCTGACGGTCGTCACTGTCTTTGACGACATCTCGAAATTCGTCAGCTCTTCGCTCTTGCGATTCTCGTCATTGGACTGCTTGCCCTCGCCGCCCTGCGGCGTCGTCTGCGGAATGTTCCGTTCGACGCTGGTCGAGGATGCATTGCTCGCATTCTGCGAGGACGCGGTCTCCTTCACCGTGCGGGTCGAGCGCTCCACCTTCGATTCGGGATCGTAGATCGTTTCGTTGATCTGCTTGCGGTCGGTGTTGATTCGCGCCCGCACGCTGACCTGGAAATTGGGAAGACGCAGATAGGGCGTCAGCGTGCGGCGTATGTTGTCCTGAATGTCGCGCGACAGGTTCTTTTCGAGCGATAGAGTCTTGCTCGGCACCGCTTCGGACGGATCGCCGTCCGAAGCCGAGAGGATCATGCCGTCGGTATTGAGCACGGTGACCTGATCCACGGTCATGCCCGGCATGGCGGAGGCGACGAGATGGCGAATCGCCTGGGCGGCGGTCGAATCGTCGGGCCCTTCCGTGCGCAGCACCACGGACGCGGAGGAGGGCTGCTTGGGTCGCCGGAACGACCCTTCGTCGGGCATGACGATGTGAACGCGCGCTGCCTTGACGCCGCGCATCAGCTGGATGGTGCGCGCGAGTTCGCCTTCGATGGCGCGCACGCGCGTCACCTCCTGCATGAAGGAGGTGAGGCCCAGCGCGCCGACCTTGTCGAACAGTTCGTAGCCGGCATTTGCGCTCTGCGGCAGGCCACGTTCGGCCAGCAGCATGCGCGCATGCGCGGTCTGCCCGTACGGGACGAGAACCGCGTTGCCCTCGGGGTTGACGTTGAACGCGACGCCGGACGCCTTCAGCACCGAGCCAATGCGAGCGACATCGTCGCGGTCGAGACCGGAATACAGCGTTTCTTCGTTCGGACGGGAGACATAGAAGGCTCCGCCCATCACGAGAGCGACGATCAAACCGAACACCAGCGCGAGCGCCGTGAGTTTCTTTCCGCCGAGATTCTTGAGATTGTTCAAGACGAGCGTGAGTTGATCCATCGCGCCTTACTTCATCATTCGAGTGCTGATCCCGACGCCTGAGATCACGGCGTCACTGGAAGAGCTTCATGATCATCTGGGAGTTCTGATTGGCGATGGACAACGACTGAACGCCGAGTTGCTGCTGGGTCTGCAATGCCTGCAAGCGGGTGGAGGCTTCATTCATGTCTGCGTCGACGAGGGAACTGATGCCCGTCGTGAGCGCATCGACCAGCGTCTTGGTGAACGTCGTCTGGGCGGTCACGCGCGACTGCACGGCGCCGATGTCGGAAGCATAGGTCGTCAGCTGAGCGATCGCCTTGTCGGCGTTGGAGAGCGTGTCTGCGACAACGCCGTTGGCGAGATCGGCCGAGCTGAGAGCCGTGAAGTTCGTCGCAGCATTGGCGCCTGTCGCCTGCGCGGTTTCCAGAATGCCGGCGCCGCCGCCGACAAGCGTCGTCGTGTTGAGATCGATCGTGCCGACATTCGACGCGGCTGTGCCGGCATTGTCGGTATAGGAGGCGATGAATTTCGCCGAACCGTTGGAGGAGCCGTCGAGCAGATTGAGCCCCATGAACGACGCCGAAGAGACGATGCTGGAGAGTTGCTGTCCGAGCTGGGTGAGGTTGGTGCCGATCTTGTTGATGTCGGCGCCGGGCTGCTGCGCCTGGGCCGCGGCGGTCTTGATGCTGTTCACTACCGATATGGCGCTGTTCACGGCCGCGGAGGCGATGCCGAGAATGGAGCTGCTGGTGCCCAGCGAATCTTCCAGCGTGCCGAGTACGTTCTGATCGGACCGCATCGTCGCGGTGATGGACCAGGTCGACGCATTGTCCGCAGCCGAGGAAATTTTCAGACCGGTCGAGATCTCGCGCTGGACATCCTGCAGCGACATTTGCGTCGAACGCAGATTCTGCAGGGCGGTGATCGATGCGGGATTGGTCAGGATGCTGGTCATTCTGGTCTTCCAATGCTCGTGGGCGCAGGGGCTACGAGTTCGTGACCGAGCCCATGCATTAATAATTCATGCCAAGCCTTGTCCGGGGCTGACCGAAAGTCGAGTAATGGTTAATCACTAGTTAATCTTAAAGAAGTATAAAAAAATAACAGCCGCGCGATTTCTCGCGCGGCTGCTGTCGAGATCGAATTCTTCCGAAGAAGAATTTTACTGGAACAGTTTCAGGATCAACTGCGAGTTCTGGTTGGCGATCGACAGCGACTGAACGCCGAGTTGCTGCTGAGTCTGCAGGGCCTGCAGGCGGGTGGACGCCTGATTCATGTCGGCGTCGACCAGCGAGCTGACGCCGGTGGTCAGCGCGTCCTTGAGCGCCTGGATGAACGTCGACTGCGACGAGACGCGGGCCTGAACAGCGCCGATCTGCGAGGCGTAGGTCGTCAGCTGGGAGATGACCTTGTCGGCGTTGGACAGCGTGTCGGAGACGGTGCCTGAGGCGACATCCGCGGCGCTGAGGCTCGTGAAATTGGTCGAGCCGTTGGCGCCGGTCGCCTGAGCGTTCTCCAGAATGCCAGCGCCAGCGTTGACCAGCGCCGTGGTGGTCAGATCGATCGTGCCGACCGTGGACGCTGCGGTGCCGGAGTTGTCGTTGTAGGACGCGACGAACTTCGTCGTGCCGGTGCCCGAACCGTCGAGCAGATTGATGCCGGTGAACGACGCCGAAGACACGATGCTCGACAGCTGCTGACCGAGCTGGGCAAGGCTCGTGCCGATCTTGGCGGTGTCGGCGCCCGGCTGCTGCGCCTGAGCGGCGGCCGTCTTGATGCTGTTCACCACCGAAATCGCGCTGTTGACGGCGGCCGAGGCGACGTTCAGCGTCGAACCCGACAGGCTGAGCGAGTCGGCGATGGTGCTGAGCACGTTCTGGTCGGACTTCATCGTCTCCGCCATCGACCAGGTCGAGGCGTTGTCGGCGGCGCTGGAGATTTTCAGGCCGGTGGAAATTTCTTTCTGGGTGCTGTTCAGGGCCATCTGCGTGTTGCGAAGGCTCTGCAACGCCGTAACGGCGGACGGATTGGTGTTGATGCTCGACATGACGCGTCGATCCCTTGCGGTAAACTGTTTACTGGAGGGACATACCGGAGTTGCACCGGTCCGACGGAATTGGCGTCATGCCTCGGAGCTCGCTCCGATCCGCTGTTTTACGTCGAGCTCACGAACCAGAGGATCGTGTAGCGAGCGACAGTCCGAGAGTGTCACGTTGTCGGACCGCTCGCAAATAGATACGCGGCGCATCATTAAGAACTGGTTTAAACGTCGCAAGGGATTGCAGATTTTGTCGCGGCCCGCATGAGGCGCGATCGTGTCGACGATTCGCTTCGAGGGCCGGCGCGTGCTGCGGCTTATTCGCCGCAGGCGTCGTGCGGACGGGCTCCGGCTTCGAAATCGCGGACCTTTGCAAGTGACGCGACGCGGCGGATCATGTCGTCAGGCCGGCGCGGCGGATCGAAAATTCCCGAAATCAGGAAACTGAGCTCGAAGCAGTCCGCGGGATTGGCGCCGAGCGCGGCTACGCCATCGAGCAGCTTCCTGTCGAGACGATCGCACGGCGCATTCTCGTAGAGCGCGTCGTCGAACTCGTGCAGTTGCGTGGCGTCGTTTCGGCTGACGGATGATGTCGATGGCTCGTTCATTCTGCGCCTCAGTTGGGCTTCTGCTGCAGAACGATTTCGCGTGCGCGGTGGTCGATCAGCGAGACGCAGGGGCGTTCGACGATCAGCCTGTGCAGCTCCTGCGAGGCGGTGCGCGCCGCTTCGCGCACTTCGGCGTCGGCGAGCGGCCGCGTGAACATACTGACGATTTCGATCAATTGCAGGCGCAATACCGCCGGGCCGGCGTTGTCGATAAAATCTCTCTCGACACGCAGAATTTCGAAGGCTTCTTCGGTTGTCATGGCGGTCCTCGATCGCGCCTCACGCTTCTCGTTTATGAGAGGCCCGAACAAGTCGGTAATGGCGCGAAACCACCCTACCGCGTCAGACAGGCGCGAAGCTGATCATCCGTTCAGCGCGGAACCGCCTGACCGAGAATCCGCTCGAGTTCCGCCAGCGCCGTCTCGCTCGGCGGATCGCGTGGCGTCTGTTTGAGAGCCTCGTAGACAATCGGCGTGAGATGCACGGAGAGATCCAGTTCCGGATCGCCGCCGGCGTGATAGCCGCCGAGCATGCGCAGATCGCGCGTCTCTTCGAATTTGAACAGCATGGCGCGGATCTTCATCACCATCGCCCGGTCTTCCGGCGACCAGACCCGGTCGGCGAGGCGGGAGATCGACTTCAGCACGTTGATCGCCGGATAGCGCCCCTGTTCGGCGATCTCTCGTTCCAGCACGATATGGCCGTCGAGTGTTCCGCGAATGCAGTCGGCGATCGGATCGTTGTGATTGTCGCCATCCACGAGCACCGAATAGATGCCGGTGACCGCGCCGGCGTCGCCTTCCCCCGGGCCGGCGCGCTCGAGGAGGCGCGGCAGATCGGCGAAGACGCTCGGCGTATAGCCGTTGGCGACCGCCGGTTCGCCGGAAGCGAGCGCCACTTCGCGCGAGGCGTGGGCGTAGCGTGTCACCGAATCGACGATGAGAACGACGGAGGCGCCTTCGTCGCGGAAGAATTCGGCGATGGCCGTCGCGGTCAGCGGAGCCATGCGTCGCATCATCGGACTTTCGTCGGCGGTCGCGACCACGGTGACGAGTCCCTCGATCCCGAAATCGGCGATCGAATCGATGAAATCCCTCACCTCGCGACCGCGCTCGCCGACGAGACAGATGACCGCTGCGGAAAAGCCGCCCGATCGCGCCAGCATTTCCAGCAGAGTCGATTTTCCGACGCCCGATCCCGCGAACACGCCGATACGTTGCCCCTGACAAATTGGCGTGAAGGCGTCGATGGCGCGAACGCCGGTGTGCACGGGCGTGGTAATCGGATGTCGGCGCATGGCCTGCGGGGGCGGGGCGTCGAGCGCATAGGCGCGCGTCCCGTGCAGAAGTGGACCCTGGCCGTCGACCGGCCGCGCGAAGGCGTCGATCACCCGGCCTTTCCAGCTGTCGTGCGGCGACAGTTCGATCGGACCCACCGCTCGCACCCGCGCGCCGAGCCCGGCGCCGCAATTGTTGTCGAAGGCCTTGACGATCGCGCCCTGCTGATCGAGGCGCACGACTTGCGCCAGCATCTCGCCGCGGCTGGTGTCGATTCCGACGCAGTCGCCGAGATTGACGAAATTCGACAGTCCGGCGGTTCGAAAGAAGGTCGGCGTGACTTCGACCACCGATCCGGAAATCGCCACCTGGCGCTTGTCGCGTCCGAACAGGTCGACCGAATGCTGCAGACGTTCGAGCGCGGGCATCTGCCGTTAAGCCTCAGCCGCCGCCAAGAGTGCGGATGGCGTCGCGCTGGGCTGTGTCGAGCGTGTCGTACATCGCATTCACATTGTCGAAGGAGCGCGTCGTGGCGATCAGCTTGGTCAGTTCGGTCATTGGATTGACGTTGGCGCCCTCGAGATAGCCTTGGGCGACGCCATTGGTCGCAAAGCTCAGCACCGCCGTTGCCGGAATGGACGGCGTGACGCTGGAATTGGGCCCGCGGGTCAGGGTCGCGGCCGAATCGATGGAGAAGAGGCCGATGGCGCCGATCTGGCGGTCACCCTGACTGATCATGCCGTCGCGGTAGATCATCGGCGGCCCGGCGCTGGGGTCGAGCACGATCGGGGAGTTGCCGGCGTCGAGAATGGGATAGCCTTCGATGGTCTGGAGATCGCCGGTCTCGAGCATTTTCATGCGCCCGTCGCGAGTATAAGCGGTTCCGTTAGGGGTGCGGATGGCGAGCCAGCCACTACCTTGGACAGCGACATCCAGCGGATTGTCGGTCTTGCTCATCGGCCCCTGCGCCGTGGAGATGAAGTCACGGCCGGCGGAGGCGTAAGCAGTTGGGATCGGACCGGCCTTCGATAGTGCTGTCTCGAAAGACACCCCGCTCGCCCGAAATCCTACAGTATTCGCATTGGCGACATTCATGGCTATCGTCGTCATACGCTTGTCGAGTGCAAGCTGCGACGACAACGCCACGTAATACGACGACTGCATTTTCGGATTCTCTTGCCAAAGAGGAAACTTCTTCGTATCCTCTTCATAGAGTCTTTACCTTGCGCGAAGCTGATTTCGGCGGGAAGTACGGAAAGTACACGATCCCCGCCGTTTATTTTCAGCTTTAACTGTTGACGGTCGCTGCGCATTGCGACTACGTTTTCCCAAGCGATTGATTCGCAGAGCTGACAGGCAATTCGAACCGGCCCGCCAGGAGGCGAGGATGTTAATAATCGTGGACGAAAGAGAACTGGTAACCAGTGCGTACACGAGCCGCTTTGGCCAGGAAGGCGTTTTTTCCACGGGTTTCGGATTCGAGCAGTTTGTCGACTGGGTCGATTCCGCGCGCGACAAGGACATTCAGGCGGTCGAGGCCTTCCTGATCGGTGACTGTCCCGAGCGTGAAGAGCTGCCGAAGATCATCCGTCGCCATTCGCAGGCGCCGGTCATCGCAATGAACGACGCCATGTCGCTGGAGCAGACGCTCGGTCTGTTCAGCGCCGGGGTCGACGATGTGGTGCGCAAGCCGATTCACGTGCGGGAAATTCTCGCGCGCGTTCATGCCATCCGGCGCCGCGCCGACGCCCGGCAGGATTATGCGACTTTCGGCCGCATCCAGGTGTTCTTCGACGGCCGCGACCCGGTCATCGACGGCGAACCCTTCCCGCTGCCGCGGCGTGAACGGCGCGTTCTGGAGTTGCTGGTGCTGAACAAGCGCCGCCGCCTCACCAAGACGCAGGTGTTCAACGCCGTCTATGGCCTGTTCGACGAAGAAGTCGAGGAGACGGTGATCGAAAGCCACATCAGCAAGCTGCGCAAGAAGCTGCGCACCAAGCTCGGTTTCGACCCAATCGATTCTCAGCGCTTCCTCGGCTATCTCCTGCTGCCGCAGGCCGAGGCCGTGGCCGAAGGATCGATGACCGCCAACTGATGCGGCATGATGAGAGACCGGATCGACCCGGAGACGGAGGGCGCTGCGCCTGTCCGTCTCCGGGTCGATCCGTTTTGCGTTTCAGCTCGAGTCGATGTCAGGCGAGCGGCCTTTCGGCGCAGCCGCTGGCGCCGCTTCGCCGATCTCCGGCCGAATACTGATTCATTTCAAGATCAGGTCGAATCGGATGATTGTTCCGGACGCTTCAGGGGCGCGAATTCTTTCCGGCCGGGTAGGCGAGACGGCCGGAAAGCAGGTTACTGCGCAGCGGGTTGCTCGGCTGCTGGCTTTTCCGTGATGTAGCCGCGCGACGTGACGACGACCCAGTGTTTGTCCTGCCGCACGATGCCGACGATCTTGCCGGCGTCGGCGAGGACGTCGCCCTTGAGGACGCGCACTGCGGCGCCGCGCGGATTACGGATGACGGCGGAGCCGACGTCGGCGCGCACCACTTCGTAACCGGCGAGCGGCGCGGGCGCAGCCTCGACGGCGCCGACCGGTGTGTAATCGACGCCGTTGCGGCTCGCAGCGGCGAGGGCGAGGTTTTCCTTCTTCTGTTTCTGGGCGAGCACGGTCGTCGGCTGCGCGAAGATGCGCAGATGTTCGATGCCCGCAAAGTACGGCTCCTGATCGCCCGCGCCGATCATGCTCGCCGCGAATGCGGTGGAGCCGACGGCGAGCGCCAGCATGACGCCGCGCAGAGCGAGTTCGCCGGGCACAGGGTCGTTCGAATCGCGGTCGCGTAGTTCGGGCGCATGGGTATGCGGTCGGGCGCCAGTCGATTTTGGTGTCGTCATTGCCGGATTCCTTTGCAAGAGGAATATTGAATCGCTTTTTATTGAATATCGCGGCTTCGTGTCGCTTTGAACCTGTCACGACGCTTCGCGCGACGTTGCTGCAAGCTTCACGACAGTTGCGTCGAAGGATCGGTCGCATGCCGACGAGGTGTTAAACAAATTGTTAAGAGGTCGTCGTTTATGACGAACGTTGCAAAAGGGTGGAGCGCCCGCGTGTCCCGTTGCGCCGCGCGCCGATTGCCATGATGGCGATCCTGTTCGTTTGTCGACTTTTGCATCCCGGCTTCGCGCAGCGAAGCCGTGTCTCCCATAAAGATCCGCGCCGGCGCGTCGCGCCGCCAGTCTCCGCATGCGCCCTCGACCGCCGCTCCGCGCGCGGCGGGCGCCGACGTTGGAACAGGAATTCTCATGAACCTCACGTCCGGCACTCTTTCGACAGCGGGTCTGATCTCCGGCACGTCGCTCAGCACGATTTCTTCGGAAATCAACGTGATCTCGCGGAACATCTCCAACGCCAACACGGCCGGATATGCAACGCGCACCGCCAATCTCGTCACCGGCCCGTCCGGCTCGGCCGAGATCGCCTCGATCCTGCGCGCGACGAATCCGGAGCTGTTCCGAAGCCAGCTGCAGGCCACCTCGGGCAACGCCCAGGCTTCGGCGTTGTCGTCGGGCATCGACCAGATCGCGCAGTTTCTGAGTCTCTCGAACAGCACGGTCGGCGCATCGTCGCCCTCGGCCTACATCTCGAAATTCGAGAAGGCCTTGCAGCAATATGATTCGTCTCCCTCGGATTCGACCGTCGCCGGAACCGTGGTGACGGCCGCCAAGGATCTCACCAATTCGCTGAATCAGGCGACGACGCTGGTTCAGGGGGTGCGGCAGTCCGCGGACACGCAGATCGGCGCTTCCGTTTCGAGCATCAATTCGATTCTCGGCCAGTTCCAGCAGGTCAACACAGCCATCGTGTCGGGCACCGGCGCCGGCCAGGATGTCAGCGATCTGCAGGAGCAGCGCGATCAGCTGCTCAATCAGCTGTCGTCGCAGATCGGCATCTCGACGGTGACTCGCGCCAACAACGACACGGTGATCCTCACCGACAGCGGCGTCACCCTGTTCGAGACGACTCCGCGCTCGGTGACCTTTTCGCCGACCGCGACGCTCAGCCCCGGCCAGTCCGGCAATGCGGTTTACGTCGATGGCGTGCAGGTCACCGGACAGGGCGCCGCAGCGCCGCTGCAGTCCGGTCAGATCGTCGGCCTGACGCAGTTGCGCGACACGGTCGCCCCCCAGTATCAGAGCCAACTCGACGAGGTCGCGCGCGGCCTCGTATCGGCATTCGCGGAAACGGATCAGACCGGCGGCGGCGCGTCTCCGATGCCCGGCCTGTTCACCTTTCCGGGCGCCACCGGCGTTCCCGGCGCCACGGTCGTTCCCGGCCTGGCCGGCCAGATCCAGATCAACGCCAAGGCCGATCCGTCCCAGGGCGGGAACGCCAGCCTCATTCGCGACGGCGGCATCGCTGGCAGCGCTTACACTTACAACAAAACCGGCGCGTCGCTGTATACCGGCCGCATCGAGCAGTTGCTGTCGTCCTTGTCGGCGCCGCAGTCGTTCGACGCGTCGACGGGGCTCGGGGCGTCCGTGTCCGTCAAGAGCTTTGCGGCGTCGTCCGACGGATGGCTGGCGTCTCAGCAGCAGGGCGCCGACAACGCCGCCACCTATCAGAGCGCTCTGCTCAGCCAGAGTTCGCAGGCGTTGTCCAATACGGTCGGCGTCAACCTCGACAGCCAGATGTCGAAAATGCTCGACCTCGAAAATTCCTATCAGGCGACCGCGAAGCTGATGTCGACCATCGATTCGATGTACACGACGCTGTTCAACGCCATCAAGTAAGGGCCGGCCATGATCTCCACCGTCTCGAGCTATTCGATCTCTTCGACGATGTCGAACATGATCGCCAACCTGCAAAAGCAACTGTCGTTGAAGCAGCAAGAGCTTTCAAGCGGCGTTCACGCCAATCTGTCGTCCACGCTCGGGTCGCAGATGTCGTTGGACACCTCGATGCATGTCAACCTCGACCAGCTCGATTCGATCATGGCGACGAACGACATCGTGACATCACGGCTCAGCATCACCGACGCAGCGCTGACCAAGATGAGTACGGACGCCAAGAGCATGCTGTCGGCGCTGGTCAATGCGCAAAACGGAGTCGTCAACCCGCAATCGATCGTCGATCAGGCCAATTCGGCGCTCGGCAATCTGGTGTCGTCGCTGAACACCTCCGACGGCTCCACCTACGTCTTCGGCGGCATCGCAGGCGACAAGCCGCCGATTACGGACTATTCCGCGGGCAGCGCCGCGCAGAAGGCCTTTGTCTCCACCTTCACCAGCGCCTTCGGCTTCGCGCCGTCCGATCCCGCCGCCGCAAATATCACCCCGACCCAGATTCAGTCGTTCCTGACGGGACCGGCCGCAGATCTGTTCAGCGACCAGAACTGGACGCAGAACTGGTCCAGCGCCTCGGATCCGCTGCAAAGCCGCATCGGTCCCTCGCAGACGGAGGCCACTTCGGTCACCGCCAACGAGCCGACGATGGCGAAGCTCGCAGCCGGCTACTCGATCCTCTCCAGCCTCGGACTCAGCAGTCTCAGCAAGAGCACGTTCACGGCGGCGGTCCAGAGCGTGACCCAGACGATTCAGAACGGCGTCTCCGGCCTCAATCAGGTTCAGGAGCGGGTCGGCGTCATGACAAGCGACGTGACCAACGCAAAGCAGTCGATGCAGGCGCAGCATGATCTGCTGAGCACGCAGATCGGCGCGCTCGAGGGCGTCGATCCGGCGCAGGCGTCGGTCGAGATCACCAATCTGCAGACGCAATTGGAGACGGCCTACAGTCTCACATCGCAGATCCACAAGCTCAGCCTCGTCAACTATCTCTGAGAATTGGCGCGGGCGGGGCGCGTCGCCCCGCCGCACCCCCCTTCACCTTTGAGAATCGTTTCCCATATCGACGATCGAGCGCCCAACTGGGGCAGAGCAAGACGGAATGCGCGCCGCCGCATGGGGCCGCCGCCCGGTCGAGAGGGATGGTACGATGAATTTCGATAAATACACCGAGCGCGCGCGCGGATTCGTGCAAGCGGCGCAGTCGCTGGCGACGCGCGAACAGCATCAGCAATTTACGCCCGAGCATGTGCTGAAAGTACTTCTCGACGACGATCAGGGCCTGTCCGCCGGGCTGATCGACCGTGCGGGCGGGCGCTCGCGCGAGGCCCTGACGAAGACCGAAGCCGCTCTGGCGAAGCTCCCGAAAGTCAGCGGCTCCGGCGCCCAGCTCTACATGGCCGCCTCGACAGGCCGGCTGTTCGACAACGCCGAGCAAATCGCCCAGAAGGCCGGAGACTCCTATGTCACCGTCGAGCGTCTGCTTCTGGCCCTCGCCATGGAAAAGGAGAGTGAGGCCGGCAAGATTCTCGCCGCCTCCGGCGTGACGCCGCAGACTCTCAATGCCGCCATCGAGGACTTGCGCAAGGGCCGCAAGGCGGATTCGGCCTCGGCTGAAAACCAGTACGATGCGCTGAAGAAATACGCGCGCGATCTGACCGAAGCCGCCCGCGCCGGCAAGCTCGATCCGGTGATCGGCCGCGACGAGGAAATCCGCCGCACGATTCAGGTTCTGTCGCGCCGCACCAAGAACAATCCCGTGCTGATCGGCGAGCCCGGCGTCGGCAAGACGGCGATCGTCGAGGGCCTGGCCCTTCGCATCGTCAATGGCGACGTGCCGGAGAGCCTCCAGGACAAGAAACTTCTGGCGCTGGACATGGGATCTCTGATCGCAGGGGCGAAATATCGCGGTGAGTTCGAGGAGCGGCTGAAGGCCGTGCTGAACGAAGTGACTGCGGCGGAAGGCGGGATCATCCTGTTCATCGACGAGATGCACACGCTGGTCGGCGCCGGCAAGGCGGACGGGGCGATGGACGCCTCCAATCTGCTGAAACCGGCGCTCGCGCGTGGGGAACTGCATTGCGTCGGCGCAACCACGCTCGACGAATACCGCAAGCATGTCGAAAAGGACGCGGCGCTGGCCCGGCGATTCCAGCCGGTGTTCGTCAACGAACCGACGGTCGAGGACACGATCTCGATCCTGCGCGGCCTCAAGGAAAAATACGAACTGCACCACGGGGTGCGCATTTCCGATTCGGCGATCGTCGCCGCCGCGACCTTGTCCAACCGCTACATTGCCGACCGCTTCCTGCCCGACAAGGCCATCGACCTCGTCGACGAAGCCTCGTCACGTCTGCGCATGCAGATCGATTCGAAACCCGAAGAGCTCGACGAGTTCGATCGGCGCATCGTGCAGCTCAGGATCGAGCAGGAGGCGCTAAAGAAGGAAACCGACGCCGCCTCGAAAGATCGGCTGACTCGGCTCGAAACGGAGCTCGGCGATCTCGAGGAGAAATCGCGTGAACTCACCAGCCGCTGGCGCGCCGAAAAGGACAAGCTGACCGCCGGGCAGAAAATCCAGGAGCAGCTCGAAGCCGCCCGCAACGAACTCGCCCAGGCGCAGCGCCGTGGCGAATATCAGCGTGCGGGCGAGCTGACTTACGGCGTCATTCCCGAGCTCGAGCGCAAGCTCGCGGCGACGGAAGGCAAGAAGGATGTGCTTGTCGAGGAGGCGGTCACCGCCAATCATGTGGCGCAGGTCGTCTCGCGCTGGACTGGCGTGCCGGTCGACAAGATGCTCGAGGGCGAGAAGGAAAAGCTCCTGCACATGGAGGAGGCGCTGGCGAAGCGCGTCGTCGGCCAGAAGGAAGCGGTCGGCGCCGTCGCCACTGCCGTGCGGCGCGCCCGAGCGGGTTTGCAAGACCCCAATCGCCCGATCGGCAGCTTCATCTTCCTTGGCCCCACCGGCGTCGGCAAGACCGAGCTGACCAAGGCGCTGGCCAGTTTCCTGTTCGACGACGAGACGGCGATGGTCCGTCTCGACATGTCCGAATATATGGAAAAGCACTCGGTCGCGCGGCTGATCGGCGCGCCGCCCGGCTATGTCGGCTACGAGGAGGGTGGAGCGCTGACGGAGGCCGTCCGCCGGCGGCCCTATCAGGTGGTGCTGTTCGACGAGATCGAGAAAGCGCATCCGGACGTGTTCAACGTTCTGCTGCAGGTGCTGGACGACGGCCGTCTCACTGACGGGCAGGGACGCACCGTCGATTTCCGCAACACGCTGATCATCATGACCTCGAATCTCGGGGCCGAGTTCCTGGTCATGCAGCAGGACGGTGAGGATTCGTCGGCCGTGCATGGCGAAGTGATGCAGATGGTGCGGGCGCATTTCCGGCCCGAGTTCCTCAACCGTGTCGACGAGATCATCCTGTTCCACCGGCTGCGCCGCGAGGACATGGGCGCCATCGTCGACATCCAGCTCCTGCGCCTCGCGAAGCTGCTGGAGGATCGCAAGATCACACTGGCGCTCGATGCGCGCGCCCGTGAGTGGCTGGCGCAGAAAGGCTACGACCCGGCCTATGGCGCCCGCCCGCTCAAGCGCGTGCTGCAAAAGGAATTGCAGGACGCGCTGGCCGAACGCCTGCTGGCCGGCGACATCGCCGACGGCGCCAGCGTGACGATCTCGGCCGACGGCGGCGGGCTGACGGTCGACGGGAGGCCGGCGCAGCGGCGCGGGGAGAATGTGGTGGAGATGAAGCGGGGGGCTTGATGCCCCCCGAATCTTCCCATTCGTCACATCGCGCCATTGATCCCATGGCTGGCATTTTCGGCGAGGCCGGCTCGGGTCTGTCAAGGACGGCCCGAAGGGCCGCCGCCGAAGGCGGTGCGCTCATAGCCCGTCCGTAAGGACGGGCGTCCTCGCGGCCGCCCTATGGCGCATCCTTGACAGACCCGACCCGCTCGCCATGCTGGCCGCCATCGGATGAAAGGCGGGGACTGGATCCCAATGCGCTCCCATCCGTGCGGAGAACACGATGAAGCGCATTCTCGCCGCCGCCGTCCTGCTCTGGAGCGCCGCCGCAAGCGCCGCCGGGCGTCCGGCCGAATGCAAGCTGGTGGTGAAGGGCAAGGCCTATATCGATGGCCAGTGCCAGTTCGAGGCCGACAGGGACGGCTCGTTCCGGCTCTTCGCCGACACATATTTCGTCTATGTCACGGTCGCCGGGGCGACTGCCGAAGCGACGTGGAACGGCGATCCGGCCAACTCCCATGCCGACGCGCCGCTGGGAACTCTGACGCGCAAGGGCGCCTGCTGGGAAAATGCGGGCGCGAAGATCTGCGCGCACGCCTTCTCCGCACAAAGGCAGGCTGCGGCGATCGCCGCGCAGCCGCATGGCGACATGATCTCTCCCGACTGGCCCGGCGCGTCGCAAAGCTGCGTCACGCCGCATGGCGGAAGATGGACGGCGGGCGCGGCGCTGGAACTCTCTGCACGATGTCCGGCGACCAGCGCCAATGTCTTCCTGCGCAAGGACGGCGCGATTATGATCGACAGGCGGCCCAGCCTGTGCGTCGGCATCTCGCGCGGGGCGCATCGCGCGACGGTCGAACTGCAAAAATGCGCCGAAGCGGCGACGAAATGGACGTCCAGGGCGACCGCGGGCGCGCCGGCGACGATCGAATCGAGCGAAGGTGATTGCTGGACCATTCCCGCAATCGCCGACGAGGGCGCGCGCTTTCCCGTCGCCGTCGAGGCGACGCCCTGCGCCGACAGCAAGACAAGGCCGCTGAAATTTTTCTTCAGCGCCGACTGATCGTCGCGTCGGCGTGCAGCGTGCGCGAGCGCACGGATGAGGACCGGGGAGTCGAAGTCAGATCGCCTCAGCAAAGGAGACCCATCATGACAATCGATATCCGCGCTCTTCGTCACCGCAAGGAAAAGCTCTACGGAACCCTCATGTCCGTCTTCGGCGTGATCGGCTGGCTGCTGATCCTCGCCTTCATCGCCGCCAGCATCGTCGGCGGCAAATGGCAGGTCGTCGCCGTCATGGCGGCGGAATTCGGCATTTTCTATCTTCTTTATCTCGTCGTCGGCGCGCTGCACCGCGCCTATGTCTACGGCCATTACGTGATGATCGGGCCGCAGCAGTTCCCGCATCTCGCGCAGATGATCGCCGAGGGCGCCCGGCAGGTCGGCCTGCGCGAGGCGCCGGAGGCCTTCGTCTATAATTCCGGCGGGGTCATGAATGCTTTCGCCATGCGGCTGTTCGGTCGGCGATACCTCATGCTCACCTCGGCGATCGTCGATGCCGACAGCGACGAGCAGTTGCGTTTCGTGATCGGCCACGAACTTGGTCATCACGCCGCCGGGCATCTCGACTGGTTCAGGAATTTCATCAAGCTGCCCGCGCACTTCGTTCCGCTGCTCGGCTCGGCCTGGTCGCGTGGCCGCGAATTGACCTGTGATCGCGTCGGCGCCGCGCTGTCGGGCGATCTCGAATCGGCGCGTAGCGCCCTGCAGATGCTGGCCTGCGGCAGCGCGCGGCTGAACGCTTCGATGAACCGCGTGGCTTTCGAGGATCAGGAACGGCTGGTGCCGCCGGTCGCCGGCTGGTTCCTGCACATCCTCTCGCCCTATCCGCGCCATACCGCCCGGGTCCGGGCGCTGACCGCCCATTTCGGCCGCGCCGGAACCGAAGCGTTCGGCGGCCAAAGGCCGTATGCGCCGGTTCTGGCCCACTGAGCCGAAAAAGAACACAGGACGCGGTTCGCTCCGGGGGCGTCGAACAGGAGGCGGGGGCATGGTCTCCCGCCTTTCTTGTCGTCGCGACAGTGGGCATTCGATGCGTCGGCCGCGGCAAGAATCAAAAATCGTATTTTAAATCAATAGTATATATTGCCGGCGACCCCGCCCGGCGCCAAATCCTTTACAAATCGTTAACGAGGACAGGTCCGCACAAGGTTGGTTAATTATTCGTTAACGCATGGGGACGGCCAAAGGAGAAGACCGATGAAAGCTGCTCGTGAGACCCTGACGCGGAATTGCGCCGCCCGTGTGGCGCGCGAACCCATCCGCGTTTCCGAACCGCTCGACCGCAAGCAGGCGGCGCTGCTGGTGCTGTTCGAGGCGATCGATCTTATCGACGATCCGGCTGCTTCGGAGCTGGTGCGCTTTGCCGCTGCGCGGCTCGTCTGCGGCAATGCCTGACAGTCTCGCGGCGGCGATTGCGCCGCCCGGCGGTCCGGCCTTCAGATGCTTCCGCGCGCGCCCCGCGATCAGGCGCGCCGGCGCGGCCCGAGACTTTCGGCGATGCGTTCGGCGATGAAATGCGCGCTGATCCGCCGCGGAAGCAGCGTGGGAGCCTCGCGCGCCAGCCAGCGCAATCCGCCGGCGGCGTCCGGCAATCCGTGACGCAGCGCCAGCATCGACAGCCGGCAATATTCCCGAAATTCCTGCCGCGCCCGGGCGTCTTCCTCGCTTTTGGAGGCGCCGAACTCGCTGGCGATCTTTCCTAAAACACGCAGCCATTGAATCTGTTCGAATTTCCCGCGCGGGGGGCGGGTCTCGAAAATCTCCAGATCCGCACTCCACAGATCGGCATAATAGTCGGCGCTACGCAAGTCCGACGCTTTACGCTGATACTCGACATGACGCCGAAGTTGCCCGAAAGACGGCATACTGATTCCCTCAACTCACGGCGGGAACGCTAGCTCTTGAAAATCTATGCCGGGTTAAGGCGGTAGCGGAAACGCCAGCCTCGCGACAGCAGACATTCATATTCTGTAGACAAAGTGATTTGATCGGAAAGGCCCGCGCATGAACCCGCTCCCCCAGCTGAAGCAGATTCGCCACGAAATGTTCGAGGAGCTGACCCGCATGCCGCAGTATCGCGCCGCGCATGCGATGAAGAAGTTTCTCGACGAGATGGGCGTGATCTACGGCCCGAATGCGACCGTGCAGCTCGACCCGCTCGCCGAATCGGAACGAATCAACCGGGCGATGGAAAAGCGCATCGCCGAGGGGCCGGCCGCCGAGGCGCCGCACCCGCGCGTTCGTGCTTTCTCGCCCTGACAGGCAAAGGCCCCGGCGCCAGGCGCCGGGGACGCCGCTTACAGCGCGTTGACGCCATCGGGAACTGCGATGTCCTCGGGGCGGGGCTGCAACATGATATTGTAGCCACCGTCGACGATATGCACGTCGCCGGTGACGCCGCCCGACAGCTCCGACAGATAATACAGCGCCGATCCGCCGATCTCGTCGAGCGTGATGAAGCGCCGCAGCGGGCAATGCGCCTTCTGGAAGGCGCCCATCGCCCGCGCGCCGGTGATGCCTGCGCCCGCCATGGTGCGCACCGGCCCCGGCGACAGCGCATTGACGCGAATGCCGCGCGCGCCGTAATCGGCCGCAAGGTAGCGCACCGAGGAATCCAGCGCCGCCTTGGCCACGCCCATCACATTGTAGTTGGGCATCACGTGGGTGCCGCCGGCGAAGCTCACCGTCAGCATGGTCCCGCCGTCCTTCATCATCGCCGCCGCGCGCTTTGCGCTTTCGGTGAAGGAGAAGCAGGAGATCACCATGGTGCGGATGAAATTCTCGCGGCTGGTCTCGGCGTAGAGGCCCTTGAGCTCGTTCTTGTCCGAATAGGCCAGCGAATGGACGAAGAAGTCCATCTCGCCCCATTCTTCCTTCAGCTTCGCGAAGACGGCGTCGACATCGTCGATGTTCTCGACATCGCAGGGCAGAACGAGATTCGACCCCATCTCCGCCGCGAGCGGCTTGACGCGCTTGCCGAGCTGGTCGCCCTGATAGGTGAAGGCGAGTTCGGCGCCATGCCGCGCCAGCACGCGGGCGATGCCATAGGCGATCGAGTGATCATTGGCGACGCCCATGATGAGCCCGCGCTTGCCTTGCATCAAACCAGTGGATTCTGTCATAAATTCTTGTCCTCAGAGCGTCGTGAAAGCCGGAGTTCGGGCCGGCGTCGCAGTCTATTTCCTGCGTTTTTTCGCCAGCCGGTAATGGCCCGAAAACTCGCAGCTCGCCCCGTGCCAGGCGAGGCAGGCGTCCTCTTCGATATCGAGACCCGCGCCTTTACGTCGGACCGTGATCCGGCACTTGTCGTCGGCGCCGAAGGGCTCCTTCGGGCTCAACAGCAGGGCCTCGCCCTCGATCTTTCCTTGGCCGTCGAACCCTCCGCTGCAGCCCGGCGTGCCAACGGTGAGGCTGGCCTCGTATTTCCCGTCGGCCGACTTCGTGATTTCGGCGTCCTGTCGATAGTTCCCCCGCCCGCCGACATGATGCCCCTCGAAACCGTAGCTCGCCGCCGGGGTGGCGGCGAGCGTCAGAGCAAGCGCAAAGCGACGCATGTCACGCATCCGGATGCTTGAACACCAGCGTCGCATTGGTGCCGCCGAAGCCGAAGCTGTTGGACAGCACGGCGCGCAGCGACACATTGTCCTTGCGCTCGCGCAGGATCGGCATGTCGGCGACGTCGGGGTCCAACTCTTCGATATTGGCGCTTTCGCACATGAAGCCGTTCTTCATCATCAGCAACGAATAGATCGCCTCCTGCACGCCGGTCGCGCCCAGCGAATGGCCGGTCAGCGATTTCGTCGCCGAGATCGGCGGGCATTTGTCGCCGACGCCGAAGACTTCGCGCAGCGCCTCGATCTCCTTGAGATCGCCGACAGGCGTCGAGGTGCCGTGCGGATTGATGTAGTCGATCGGAACCTTCACGGTGGAGAGCGCCTGCTGCATGCAGCGCACGGCGCCTTCGCCCGAGGGCGCAACCATGTCGTAGCCGTCGGAGGTGGCGCCATAGCCGGCGACCTCGGCGTAGATCTTCGCGCCGCGGGCCTTGGCCACCTCGTAATCCTCCAGCACCAGCACGCCGGCGCCACCCGCAATGACGAAGCCGTCGCGGTTCTTGTCATAGGCGCGCGAGGCCGTGGCCGGCGTGGCGTTGAAATTCGAGGACATGGCGCCCATCGCGTCGAACAGAACGGAGAGCTCCCATTCGAGCTCTTCGCAGCCGCCGGCGAACATGCGGTCCTGCTTGCCCCAGGCGATCTGCTCATAGGCCGAGCCGATGCAGTGGCTGGAGGTCGCGCAGGCCGAGGAGATGGAATAGTTCACGCCCTTGATCTTGAACCACACGGCCAGCGTCGCCGAGGCGGTGGAGGACATGGTCTTGGGCACGGCGAAGGGGCCGACACGCTTGGGGCCCTTGGTGCGGGTGAGATCGGCGGAATCGACGATCACCTTGGCCGAGGGGCCCCCCGAGCCCATGATGATGCCGGTGCGATCGTTGGAGATTTCCGCCTCGGAGAGGCCGGCGTCGGCGATGGCCTGATCCATGGCGACATGGTTCCAGGCCGTGCCCGCGGCATGGAAGCGCATGGCGCGGCGGTCGACGATGGTGCTGGCGTCGAGCGTCGGCATGCCGTGCACCTGCGAGCGAAAGCCCAACTCGGCGTATTTGTCGGCGCGCACGATGCCCGACTTCGCCTCGCGCAGCGACGCCACGACTTCCTGCGTCGTGTTGCCGATCGACGACACGATGCCCATTCCGGTGACGACGACTCGTCTCATGATTTCTCTCCCCTGCGCCGATTGCGCCAAAGCGCCGGCGCCTTGTTCCTAATTGCGCGATCCGAGGTGTCAAATCCCGTGCGTCAGCGCGCCCCAGAGACACGCCGTCGCCGCGACGACCAGCGCTGTGAAGGTCAGCATCATCCCGGCCATTCGCAGCTTCAGGATCTGCTTCTCCCCCGACAGGGCGATCGCATGGGCGTGGCGCCCGATGAGCAGCGCCGCGCCGGAAAGATGCAGAACCCAATGCGCCGCGCCGAGATTTTCCGCCAGCGCCAGCAGAACCAGCGCATAGGGGACATATTCGGCGAAATTGCCATGGGCGCGGATGCGCTTCTGCAACGTCTTGTCGCCGCCGTCGCCCAGCGCGATGCGCGCGCCAAACCGCATCGAGACGATGCGGATCGTCAGGATCAAATACAGCGGCGCAAGCAGGCTGGCGTAAAGGGCGGTGACGGGCATGTCGGCTCCTATTCCTTGGCGAGGCAGACCTTCAGATCCTTCGCCACGTAGATCCGCTCGCCGTCCGCGGCCATCCAGCCGTCGGCGATGCCCATGATCAGCTTGCCCTTCATCACTCGCTTGAAGTCGATCCCGTACGTCACGAGCTTGACCGTGGGGCGCACCATGCCGGTGAATTTCACCTCGCCGACGCCCAGCGCCATGCCGCGGCCGGGGAGATCGAGCCAGCCGAGATAGAAGCCGACAAGCTGCCACAGCGCGTCGAGGCCGAGGCAGCCGGGCATGATCGGGTTGCCCTTGAAATGGCAGTCGAAAAACCAGAGCGACGGCTTGATGTCGAATTCGGCGCGGATGTAGCCCTTGCCGTGCTCGCCACCCTCCTCGAAAATTTCGGTGATGCGGTCGAACATCAGCATGGGCGGCAGCGGCAACTGCGCATTGCCGGGGCCGAACAGCTCTTCGCGGCCGCAGGCCAGCAGGTCTTCATAGGCGAATGCCGAGCGCCGTTCGCTCATGGTTGTTTTCCTTGCGCTTTTGCCGGACTTGCCGCCGGCTGTCTCCCCCTCGCGCGCGCCGGCCCCCGCAAACGACCCCGTGCGCGAAAATCATGCCTAACATAGCCCATTGCCCGCCGGAAGCGGCGCCCATTGCAATCTCGTTGCGGTAAGGCCGTCGGCGACTGGGGCCTCGTGAAAATTGGGCTGAGGCAAAGCCTGTTCGATGATTGATTCGATCCCCTCGAGCGCCAAAGTAGCCAATGCGGTCGCCGCGGGCGCGCGACCTTTTCCGGAGACTCCGATGACAGACCCGGCCGCCGTCGACCGTTACATATGCGAAAAGCTCGTCACTGCGGCCGAGGCGCAGGGGCGTACGCTGGCGGACAATGCCGCGGCGGGGCTGCCGGCGATCGACGTGTCGGCGCCACAGGGGAAGCTGCTCAGCCTTCTTGCCCGCGCCGTCGGGGCGAAGCGCATCCTGGAGGTGGGGACGCTCGGCGGCTACTCCACCGTCTGGCTGGCGCGCGGCCTCGCGCCCGGCGGACGTATCGTCACCCTTGAATATGAACCGAACCACGCCGCCGTGGCCAAGGCGAACATTGCCCGGGAGGGGTTCGCCGAGGTGGTCGATCTACGGGTCGGCGCCGGTCTCGACCTTCTGCCGCAGATTGCGGCAGAAGGCGGCGCGCCGTTCGATTTTTCCTTCATCGACGCCGACAAGGCCAACAACGCCGCCTATTTTCAGTGGGCGCTGAAACTCTCACGGCCTGGCGCGCTTATCGTCGTCGACAATGTCGTGCGCGACGGAACCGTGGCCGATCCGGAGACGAAGGACTCCGGCGGGCTGGGCGGACGGGCGCTGTTCGACGCCGTCGCGGCCGAGCCGCGCGTGCGGGCGACTGCCGTGCAGACGACCGGCTCAAAGGGCTGGGACGGCTTTCTGATCGCCGAGGTGCTTTGACGAATCGGACCGCGCGCCTTCGGCTCGCTTCAGTGCATGCGAGCCGAAGGCGCGCGGTCCTTGTTCGACGCCGGCTTACACCGCCGCGCCGTGAAGATCATAGGCGTCGGCGTGTTCGATCTTCACCGACACGATGTCGCCGGCGCGCAACGGGCGGCGGGACGCCACATGCACAGCGCCGTCGATGTCCGGCGCATCGGCCTTGCTGCGGCCCTTTGCGGCGGCGCCGGCCGCGCCGCCGCCGGGCGTATCGATGATGACCTGCATCCGCTTGCCGATCTTGCGCTTCAGGAGCCGCGCCGACAGCGCCTGCTGGCGCGCCATGAAGCGCTCCCAGCGCGCCTGTTTCACCTCTTCCGGCACGGGCGGAAAAGCGAGATCATTGGCGGGCGCGCCGGCCACCGGCTCATATTTGAAGGCGCCGGCGCGGTCGATCTCGGCCTCGTCGAGCCAGTCGAGCAGATACTGGAAATCCGCCTCCGTCTCGCCGGGGAAACCGACGATGAAGGTGGAACGCAGCGCGAGATCCGGGCAGGCGCGGCGCCAGCCGCGGATGCGCTCCAGCGTCTTTTCCTCATTGGCCGGACGCTTCATCGCCTTCAGCACAGAGGGCGCGGCGTGCTGGAAGGGAATGTCGAGATAGGGAAGGATTTTCCCCTCCGCCATCAGCGCGATGACCTCGTCGACATGCGGATAGGGGTAGACATAATGCAGCCGCACCCACGGCCCGAGATCGCCGAGTTCGCGGGCGAGATCGAGAAACCGCGTGCGCACGCTGCGCTCGGCGAAGGCGCTTTCGGCATAGCGCAGATCGCGGCCATAGGCGCTGGTGTCCTGCGAGATCACCAGCAGTTCCTTGACGCCGGCCTTCGCCAGCTTTTCCGCTTCGCGCAGCACCTCGCCGGCCGGGCGCGAGACCAGCGGCCCGCGCAGATGCGGGATGATGCAGAAAGAGCAGCTGTTGTCGCAGCCCTCCGAGATTTTCAGATAGGCGTAGTGGCGCGGGGTGAGCTTGACCCCCTGTTCGGGCACCAGATCGACAAAGGGATCATGCGCCGGCGCCGCGGCGGCGTGCACGGCCTCGACGACGCTCTCATAGGCCTGCGGCCCGGTGACGGCCAGCACTTGCGGAAAGCGCTCGAGGATCGCTTGCGGCTCGGCGCCCATGCAGCCGGTGACGACGACCTTGCCGTTCTCCGCCAGCGCTGCGCCGATCGCCTCGAGCGACTCGGCCTTGGCGCTGTCGAGAAAGCCGCAGGTGTTGACGACGACGACGTCCGCCCCGGCGTGTCCGCGCGCGAGTTCGTAGCCTTCGGCGCGCAGCCGCGTGACGATGCGCTCGCTGTCGACCAGCGCCTTGGGGCAGCCGAGGGAAACGAAGGAGATTTTGGGGGCCGAGACGCCTTTGTCGCTCATGCCGCGCCTAGTGCCACGAAGGGGGGCGGATGGCAAATGGCGCCTACTGCGCCGCCTCCGCTCCGAAGGTCGGAGTCTCGGGCTTTGTCAGATCGAGGCTCCAGCGCACTTTCGTCAGCGCATTGTAGCCGAGCACCAGCGGCGCATCCTTCCCCAGCGCCGCCCGCAGCGCGCCGAAATCATAGGACAGCGCCAGCACGTCCTTGAGCACGAGGCCGTCGCCGAGATCGAGTTTCCGGATCGTCACCTTCTGCGCCGCGATGTCCTTGCCGCCGGCGTCGCGCGCGGCGCCTTTCTCTTTCACTGCAGTGAACAGTTTTTTGTGCTTTTGAACGAAAGTCCGGTCGATGGCGCAAAGTTCGGCGCCGGTGTCGAAAAGCCCGACGACCGGCGCGCCGCCAAGCTTCACGTCGATCCCGGCGAGACTCTGATCCGGGCCGAGGCGTCGCAGCGGTTTGGGGTGTTTCGCCGGTTCGCCGAACACGGTCATCTGGCGATGCGCGATGTCCAGCGTCAGGCGTGCGCCCTTGAAGAAATCGAGGCCGAGCAGATCGCCGCCGTCGCTGGCGGCGCAGCGGGTGACCTCATATCTGCCGCGGGCGACGGCATTGCCCTGCGTCGCGACAAGGGCGACGTTTTTCGCCTCCACGTCCTCGCAGCTTGCCGCCGCGCCCGAGGCGCCGAGCGATGCGCTGCGCGCGGTGACCGGCCAATCCCTGTTCCACGGCGCGAGGGTCAGGCGGCTGGTCGAGGCGCCGGTGTCGAGCCGCATCGGCCCCATCACCGCGCCAAAGCGCATGGAAACATATATGCGCCCGCCGCCCCCGGCGGTGTCCTGCACGGTGAGCGCCGCGACGGACGGCGCGGGCTCGGCCCCGCGGCCGGCGGCCGGAAACAGCGCGGCGATGCAGGCGATGACGGCTTTCGTGGCGGCTTTTGCGCGGCGCATGGCGGCTTCTCCTCGACGCGAGGTCCCTACATCGTAGAGCGCCTGGCCGGAAGAGCGCGCCTGTTTCACGGGAGCGACTTCAATGCATGTCCTTGTGGTGGCGGGCGTCCTGCGGCCAGTCGAACAGCTCCAGCTCCGCCAGCTTGGCGAGATAGGGCTTCACGTCGAAACCGTGGTTCTCGGCGTCGCGCGTCAGTTCCGCCAGGACTTTCTCGACCCGCCGAAACAACTCGCTGTAGTGCGAAATCTCTGACTGCCGCCGCTCACGCATACCGGGCTCCGGAACCATCGACAGGGCGCGCCTGCCGCTCGTTGACATTCTTGTCTACCATCCCACCCAGCCGATAAAATATTATGAAAGCTATTCACGACCCGAAAGCTAAAATTTGACTAAAAATTTATTGTTTACAAGTTAACCACACGTTAATTTCCCGCAACCGTTGTTCATCGAATTTGTGCTAATAGTGAGAAAAGTCGCGGTCCTAACAGAGTTGAGTTCCATGTCGCTGCCGAGTCTCGAGGACATCATCAAAACATCGCCGCTTGGACAGGAGATTCTGTCGGAGACAGATTATGCACTGAGGCAGACACTGGCGCGCCAGACCGCTTCGGCGATCGAACGCGGCATAGACAGCCGCTTCGTGGCGCGCGCCATGGCGACGATGCTGCTGGTCGCCGCCGCCCGTCAGGCGCTCTCCGCCCATGACGACGACGCCTCGCTGTCCGAAAACTTTCCGCTGCGCGCGTCGGAAGCGCTGGCCTCGGCGCGGGTGCGGCGGGAGGACAGGGAGTAAGGCGAGGGCCTCGATCTCACCCCGCGTTCACAAAACTCTCCAGCACCATCTTCCGGCCGGCCTTGTCGAAATCGACCGTCAGCTTGTTGCCGTCGACCCCCGCTACCGTGCCGGGGCCGAATTTCTGGTGAAACACCCGGGCGCCCGCCGAAAAGCGCGCCGCGGCCGTCGAGCGGGCCAGAACCTTGCCTTCGATCGTCGCCGGCCCCCGCGTCGGGCCAGACGGGCGACGCCCGTCGCTGCGCTGCGCCTGCGCCCGCTTCCAGCCGGGCGTCGAATAGTCCGAGCCATAGACATCGAGATTGGCGAAGCGCGACACGGCGTAGCCGCCATATTGCGAGCCGCCGCCACGCGATTCCGCCACCTCGACGTGATCGGCGGGAAGATTGTCGATGAAGCGCGAAGGAATGGTCGGCTGCCACAGGCCGTGGATGCGGCGGTTGCTGGCGAAATAGATCTTTGCGCGGCGCTTGGCGCGGGTGAGGCCGACATAGGCGAGGCGGCGCTCTTCCTCCAGCCCGGCCCGGCCGTTGTCGTCGAGCGTGCGCTGGCTGGGAAACAACCCTTCCTCCCAGCCGGGCAGAAACACCGTCTCGAATTCGAGCCCCTTGGCGCCGTGCAGAGTCATGATGGAGACGCGCTCGCCGCCCTCGGCGTCGTCCTTCTCCATCACCAGCGAAACATGCTCGAGGAACGCCGCCATGTCGGGGAATTCCTCCATGGCGCGGACCAGCTCTTTCAGGTTTTCGAGGCGCCCGGCGGCGTCGGGCGTCTTCTCCTCTTTCCACATGTCGGTGTAGCCGGATTCCTCCAGCACCATTTCGGCGAGTTCGTGATGTGGCTTGCGGTCGAGTTCGCCGCGCCAGCGCGCGAAGCTCTCCAGCAGCGCCCGCAGCGATGCGCGGGCGCGCGGCTTCAGTTCCTCGCTGTCGACGATCGTCGCCGCGGCAGCCATCAGAGGCACGCCTTCGCGGCGCGCATAGTCCATCACCGTCGACAGCGTCGCGTCGCCGAGGCCACGCTTGGGCGTGTTGAAGATTCGCTCGAAGGCGAGATCGTCGGCGGGCTGTGAGACGCAGCGCAGATAGGCCATGGCGTCACGAATTTCGGCGCGCTCGTAGAAGCGCGGACCGCCGATGATGCGATAGGGCAGACCGAGCGTGACGAACCGTTCTTCGAATTCGCGCATCTGGAAAGAAGCGCGCACGAGAATGGCGATCTCGTCGAGCCCGTGTCCCTGCCGCTGCAACTGCTCGATCTCCTCGCCGACGACGCGCGCTTCCTCCTCGCTGTCCCAGACATTGCCGACCGTCGGCTTTTCGCCGAGGTCGCCATCGGTGAACAGGGTCTTGCCGAGCCGGTCCTCGTTGAAGGAAATGAGATGCGAGGCGGCGGCGAGAATATGGCCCGTCGAGCGGTAATTGCGTTCGAGCCTGATCACCTTGGCGCCGGGAAAATCCTTCTCGAAGCGCAGGATGTTTTCCACTTCCGCGCCGCGCCAGCCATAGACGCTCTGATCGTCGTCGCCGACGCAGCACAGATTGGGTCGGCCCTCCTCGCGCTGCGACAGCAGCCGCAGCCACAGATATTGCGCGACATTGGTGTCCTGATATTCGTCGACGAGAATATATTTGAAGCGGCGGCGATATTCCGCGAGCACGTCGGGGTTTTCCCGAAAGAGCCGCAGCGCTTCGAGCAGGAGATCGCCGAAATCCACGGCGTTGAGGGCCTTCAGCCGCTGCTGGTAGAGCGCATAGAGCGCGCCGCCCTTGCCGTCGGCAAAGCTCATCGCTTCGCCCGCGGGAACCTGCTGCGGCGTCAGACCGCGGTTCTTCCAGCCGTCGATGCGCGCCGCCAGCGCCCGCGGCGGCCAGCGCTTGTCGTCGATGTTCTCGGCCTTGATCACCTGCTTGATGAGCCGCAGCTGGTCATCCATGTCGAGAATGGTGAAATTGGATTCGAGACCGACAAGTTCGGCGTGCCGGCGCAGGATCTTGGCGGAAATCGCGTGGAAGGTGCCGAGCCACTGCATGGCCTGGGCGCCGTCGCCGACCAGCGCCTCGACGCGCTCGCGCATTTCGCGCGCGGCCTTGTTGGTGAAGGTGACGGCCAGAATTTCATAAGCCCGCGCCTGGCCGAGCGCGAGGATATGGGCGATGCGGGTGGTCAGCGCCCTTGTCTTGCCCGTGCCGGCGCCGGCGAGGACCAGCACGGGACCATCCAGTGTCTCCACCGCGGCCCGCTGCTCGGGGTTCAGCGCCTCCAGCCAGCGCGAACCGCGCGCCAGCGCGCTGGCGCGGGCCGCGAGGCCGCCGGGCTGCGGAACATGGTCTTCGAGATGGGACGGGCGCGACAAGGACGGCACTCCTGACTGATTCCGACAGCATACAGGAGAACGGAGCGCGAATCATGCCGCCTGCGCGCCGGGAATTTCGCGTGATGGACCAAACCTTGTTTGCGCGGGCAGGCGGCCTATCTGTGCGTGAACCCCGGAAGGAGATCGCCATGCTCGACATTGTCCGCACGCCTTTCGCCCGCAAGGTCGCCGCTTCACCCGAACGAGTCGGCGCAGGGCTGACGGTTTTGCGCGCCCTGCCGTCGGAGGACCTCGAAGCGATCGGACCTTTCGTGTTTCTCGATCACATGGGTCCGGCGGTCCCGCCGGTCGGCGGCGTGCCGGCGCATCCGCACGCGGGGATCGAGGTGGTCACCTATATGTTGCACGGGAGTGGCGAGCATCGCGATTCCATGGGCAATCACAGCGCCATCGAGGCTGGCGGCGCGCAATGGATCACCTCGGGCTCCGGCATGCTGCATGCGGAATTCCCGCGTGGCGGAGCCGATGGCCTGAACCATGGCGTGCAGCTGTGGGCGCGCCAGCCCGAAGCGCTGGACGAGGCAGAGCCCAAATACCGGGCCGTGGAGCCCGGCGAGATTCCCACCGTTGCGCTGGAGCGAGGGAAGCTGCGGCTGGTCGCAGGCGCCTATCCGGGGTTCCACGCCGCGGGGCCGGTAGCGCTGGCGTCCCCCGCGTTGTTGATGCACCTGACCCTCGCGCCGGGCGGCGTCTATGACGCCTTTCGACCCGAAGACTTCGAACTGGGCGCCTACGCGCTGGCGGGCGCGGCGGACATCGACGGCGCCGCTCTGGCGAAAGGAGAAATCGCCCTGTTGACGCCGGCCGAGCGGACGAGCATCGCCAACCCTTACGCGCGTCCGCTGGAGTTGCTGCTGCTCGGCGGCGAACCGGCCAAACGCCCGCTGGTGTTCCGCGGTCCGTTCGTTTTCGGCGACTCGAAGCGCATCGCCCGAGCCTATGAAGACTACGCCAGAGGCCGGATGGGGCGGCTGGACGGCGCGCCGTTTTGACGCTCGGCGACGGGTCGATCTCTCGCCATTGAGCGTGCGGTCGATCTCGGCGGTTCGCCGCTTGGGAAGGCCAGCTGGAGCAGCGAATGCCGGCCATTCCCGCACCACGGCGCGCGCCCGCTCGTGAACGGCGCGCGCGATCGCTTCGGGAATGGATGCGGCTTTCGCCTCGAGCAGAACATGCGGCCTGCCGGGGGCGCGCCTTTCCCTTCATCTTTCGACTTCGTCCCGCCATCAATTCGTCTGCGGCTGGCGGTTCCACATTCTCGGCAGTCTGCGTCAAACGGAATGCAGAAGCGGCCTCAAGCCCATTTCGTCCGCGATGCGCTGCAATTCCCCTTTTCCGGGCGTTGTCGCGGTCGGGTCCAAAAGGAGACGGATTCCCAGACCTCGCGCGCGGTCGACAAAGGCGTGCAGGAGTGGATCGTGCGCGTCGCGGCCGAACAGCGGCGCCAGTTCGCTCGCCAGCCCGTTTGTATGTCCGGCGACAATTGTCCCGACGGTCGGATCGAGGCTGGCCTCGATCACGAGATGCAGAAAGGAGCGCATCCGGTCCGCATCCAGGATCAGCGCCTCGAGCGCGTTCAATGCCGCCTCCGGGCCTCCCGCTTCCGTCTCGCTCTCACGCGCCGCGGCGCGGACATGCGTTTCCCGGAGAACTGCGGCGAGCAGGTCGGCCTTTTTCGGGAAATAATAGGTCAAATGCGATTGACGCACTCCGGCGGCGGCGGCGGTGCGTGGTTGCGTCAAGGCCTTTGCGCCCTGTTCGTGGAAAATGGCGAGTGCGGCATCGAGAATGCGCCGTTTTGCGCCGGAGTCGTCTGGCGGTGGAGAAGATGCGACCATACGGTCTACCTAACAGAAAGGCGGGAGGCGCGCGATTCCCGGTTCTCCGGCTGGAGATCGAAGGCTTGCCGAAGCTCGTTTGGTATATTACCAATAATGCCGGCACATGGTTGCCCGAGGGCGCGTCGATGAAGCTTCGATTGCTGATATTTGCGAGTTTTGCAATGATTTCGTCGGCTATGGCGCAGGACGACGACTCCGCGGCGGTTCGGCGGGCGCTCACGGACATTTACGACAAGCCGGAGGCGCGTATCTCGGTCGATGCCGTCGTTGTCGAAGACGGCGTGGCGATCGCCGACTGGAGCCAGGGCGATCTTGCCGGGCGGGCGCTGTTGCGCCGCAAGGGCGGCGTCTGGGGCATCGCGCTTTGCGCAGGGGATGCGCTTCGGCAAAAAGCGTCGCTGGAGAGGCTCGGCATGAGCCCGATGCAGGCTGGGTCGCTGGCCGAGCGTCTCGCCGCGGCCGAGCGGTCGCTGAGCCCGGCGACACTTGCCCGCATGGCGCAGTTCGACGGGATCGTCGCAGTCGAGCCCGCCGGAGCGCCGGGAATGGATCCGCATCACCGAAAAATCCCCTGACGGAGACCTGTGGCGCTTTGGCAACAGCTCACAGAGTTTTGCACTCAGGCGCGGTCGGGAGCCGCGTCGGCGCGTTGCCCTTACGTTATTGGTAGTATACCAATCCGGCCATGGGGACGCCGAGCCGCGTTTCAAATGACGCGTGATGGGACGATGCGCGCTGGGTCCGAAAGTTCGAACTGGCTTTTGCGACTGCGCCTCGAGGCGCGGCGCGGCGTCATGCCGCTCGTCTTGATCGCCGCTTTGCTCGCAAGCACGCTCGTCGTCGGTATCCACCGGAATGTTCAGATGTCTGGCGCCGCGCAGGCGACCATGGATTTTCCTCATTGCATGACCGGGGAAGCCGGCGCGCCCATCCCGGTTCCGGACAAGGCGCACGATTGCGTGTCGTGCGCCTTCGGCGGGCAACGCGACGTGCTGATCCATGCCATCGCATTCGCCCTCGTCGTCCTGGTGTCGCTGCCTGCAACCTGCACTCGTTTGCGGCGCTATAGCCGCCACGACCTGCCTGCCCAGCGAGGCGGCGAACGTCGCGCAGGTTATTCTCGCGCCCCTCCCGTCTCCTGAACGATCGACGCGGCGTCGCAGCCGCATTCTCGCTCATCGATCGATGCGGCCCCGCAAAAGCGCCGCAACAGGAGAACTCCATGTACCGCACGAACATTCCCAGCGCCGCCGCCGTCGGCGCGCTCGCGCTCGTCCTGTCTGCCGGAGCGCAGGCGCAGCAGAACCTTCCCAGGATCGACATCGGCGCCGGCCAAAAGCCGAACGTCGACGCCGGCGCGCGCGCGGCTCCACGTTCCTCCGACGCCCGCACGGCCTCGGCTCGTCCGACTGCCGCCCGGGCGGCCCCAGCGCCGGTCCTCGTCGCCGAACCGCGCCGCGGATCGCTCACGGCGCCCCCGGTTCAGGATCAACGCCGTGAAACGCTCTCCAATGTCGGCTCGGTCGCCTTCGTCGACGGCGCGACTCCTGACATTCAGACCCGCTACACCCACGATCTGCGCGATGCGCTGAAGGATGTGCCCGGCGTCTTCGCGCAAAGCCGTTACGGCCTCGAAATGCGGCTTTCGGTGCGCGGCTCCAACCTGACCCGCGACTATCACTTGCGCGGCCTGGAGTTGCAGCAGGACGGCATTCCGATGAATTATTTCGACGGCGGCGGTGACATGTACGAGATCGATCCGAAATATTTTCGATCGATCGAAGTGCTGAAAGGCGGCAACGCGCTCGCGGCCGGGTCCTCGACTCTCGGCGGCGCAGTCAATTTCGTCTCTCCGACAGCGCATACGGCCTTGGCGCCCAATATCGTCTCGATCGAAGGCGGCAGCTTCGGCACGGTGCGCGGGCAGGCGCAGGCCTCGCGCGTCTTCGGTGATTTCGACATATTGTTGAACGGGACTTTCACGCATGGCGACGGCTATCGCCAGCACGCACAGAGTGACTACACCCATCTCAACGGCAATCTCGGCTGGCGTTTGAACAAGAATGTCGAGAGCCGACTGTATTTCGGCTTCTACGAGACCTGGCAGCAATTGCCCGGTCAGCTCGTCTCCGGCGATGTCTATTCGCGGCCTTGGGCGTCGACGGCGCCGTTCCTGGCCGATCCCGTCAACGGATTCGGCGCCAATCAGGCCCGCAACGTCAAAAATTGGCGCATCTCCAACAAGACGACGATCGATACCGAGTTCGGCCGGATCGACCTCACCGGCTGGTACATCGGCAACTACCTGTATCACCCGATCTTCGTCGTCATCGAGCAGCAGGGAAGCACCTGGGGCTTCGCGCCGAAATTCACCGGCCACTTCGATGTCGCCGGCCATCGCAACGAACTCGTCGCGGGCGGACGAGTCTGGGGTGGCGCATCGAGCGACAACTGGTATTCGAACTGGAACGGGATGAAGCTCAACCCGTTCGGCGGCATTGCGCCTTTCCCGCCGTTCTCGTTCACCGGCCTGTCGCAGTTCGGCATCGCCGCCACCTGCGGCGGCTTCTGCGGAACGCTGATCAATCCGGGATTCGATCCGCGCATCCGCAACAACCGCATGTCGTCGCTCAATCTCGAAGCTTATTTCGAGGATCGTTTCTACGTCGCGCCGCAGCTCGCCTTCATGTTCGGGGCCAAGCTGTTCAGCGACGAGCGAGCCTATCGGGTGCAGGGCGGCATCCCCTTCGAACCCCTCGCGAATTATTCGTCGAAAACCTATCAGGGCCTCAATCCCAAGGTCGGCGTGATGGTGCAACCGACGCCGGACATCCAGCTCTTCGCCGATCTGACAGGCTCGCGTGACGTGCCGGACTTCATCGATCTGACACAGGGCTATTTCCCGCCCTTCGCCAACGTCAACGGGACCTTCACGCCGCTCAATGCGCAGAAGGCATGGACCGGCGAGATCGGTTCGCGCGGCAAATGGGATCGCTTTGCGTGGGACGTGACCTTCTATCACTCCGAGCTTCAGGACGAATTGCTGAAGTTCAACACCAATCCCGGCGCCGGCGTTCCCGCGACGACCTTCAATGCCAAACGCACCATGCATCAGGGCGTCGAATTCGCCGGCAGCGTCGAACTGCTGCGCGACATCCTCGGCCCGCAGGCCGGTGACGCGCTGAAGCTTTCGCAGGTGTGGACGTGGAACGATTTCCGCTTCGTCGGCGACTCCTCCTACGGGAACAACCGCATCGCCGGCATCCCGCGGCATGTGCTGCGCACGACGCTGTCCTACACACAGGCCAACGGGCTCTATCTCGCGCCGCAGGTCGACTGGGTTCCGCAAGGCGCGCCGGTCGATTACATGAACACGCTGCGCGCGCCGGGCTATGCGCTGATCGGCGTGCAGGCGGGCATGAAACTGCCGCACGGCGTGTCGCTCTATGTCGAGGGCCGCAATCTCGGCAATGCGCATTACGTCAGCGACGTGTCGACCATACAGGACGCGCGCGGTCTGGCGCCGGCGGTGTTCTATCCCGGCGATGGTCGGGCGGTTTATGGCGGCATGCGCGTCGCTTTTTGATCAGCATGGGCGCGCCTCGGCGCGCCCTGTCGCCCGACGGAAGCCGATCCCTTTCTCGCGCCAGCCGACCCCGCAGGCCCGCTTGCGGCCGCCCCTCCGCTGACGTGGACAAAAAATTCCAATTTCGTTCGACACGGGCCGTGCAATGGCGGAGCGCGCGATTCCCGCCTTCGTCGGAAGGCTACGAAACGTAATGTAGGGGTGTCGGGAGGAAAAGCGCCCGCCATATCCGGACGGATAAATCCTGCGCTCGTCGCGCGCCGTGACCGAACCGGCATCGAGTCGGACTCGGCGCCGATCGAATTCGCCTCGCCAGTGTGGCGCTCGAAGACGAATCTGCGGAGGCGTTCGCAATCTCGCGGGGAACCGTTGACGCCGACCCGAAGCTCGCCCGGATCGCGCGGCAGCTTGCGGTTGCGCAATTCTATTCGAAATCAATCCAGTGTGACATGTCTGCGCCATTGCGGCCGAGGAGTCGGGCCGATTGCATACGTGGAGGCCGCGTCATTGCAAAAAGCAGTCGACGCGGTGTGATCGCCGAGTCTGCGTTCGTGAGAACCGACCATTTACGGGGGAATGGCGAGAGAGACGGGACTCGAACCCGCGACCTCCGGCGTGACAGGCCGGCGCTCTAACCAACTGAGCTACTCCCCCGCAGCGCGTTGCCGCGTGAGGAGGCTCGGATACGGCAGCCGGTTTTCGAAGTCAAGCGACAAACCCGGCGCCGTCGCGTCGGCGCGCGCTTTTCGTCCCCGGCTGCGCTGGCGACTCTTGCGCAGCGCGCCCGTCGCAAGGCTCGCTTGCGGCGTTTGGACGCCCTGGGTGAAGCTGTGCGTTGACAAATCATTTACCCGATCGGTCCTAGCGTCTCAGGCAGCGCAATGCGAGACCCGGGCGAAGATCATGGAGCTTCTCGTCAGATTCGCCGCCGTGGCGGAGCAATTGTTTTCCAACCTCTTCAAGCCGGCCGGCGATTTCTCGGTCTGGTCGGTCTCGATCGCTTTCACGCTGGCGACGCTTTGGCTCGCCCGCCACCGTCTCGCCCGTCGCGGCCACGTCGACTGGCGAGTCCTGAAGCGCGCGATCCTGCGGAAAAAACTGCTGCTCCATCCCTCCACGCGGGCCGACGCGCTGTATTATTTCGTCAACACCTGCGTCACCGGCGCGTTGATCAGCGGCGCCTGCATTTCCGGTATCGCCGTCGCCCGGGCGGTCGCCGGTGGGCTGGGGCTTGTCGCGACCTTCGCGCCTCTGGCTGCTCCGGACTGGGCGTTGCGGGCCGGCGTGACCCTGGCGCTGTTCCTCGCCTATGAATTCGGCTACTGGCTCGATCATTATCTCAAGCACCGCGTGCCGTTCCTGTGGGAAATGCACAAGACCCATCATTCCGCGCAGGTGCTGACGCCGCTCACGGTCTGGCGCGTGCATCCGCTGGACATGCTGGTGTTCTCCAACGTCCTCGCCCTCACGGTCGGCGGCGCCTCCGGGGTGCTGACGTGGCTCCTCGGCCGCAACGTGGCGATTTACGCTTTCGATGGGCAGAATGTCCTGCTGGTGTTTTTCATCTACTTCTACGTGCAGCTGCAGCATTCGCAGTTCTGGATTCCTTTGACAGGCGTCGCCGGGCGCATCTTCATGAGCCCGGCCCATCATCAGATCCATCACTCCGCCGATCCCGCCCATTTCAACCGCAACATGGGCAGTTGCCTCGCCATCTGGGATTTCCTGTTCGGCACGCTCGAGGTTCCGGAGCGCGAAAATCCGCGCCTCGTGTTCGGCGTCGACTGCGAGGGCGAAGACCCCAATTCCATCACCACCTTGCTGATCACCCCGGTGAACCGCTCGGTCGCGGAGTTGGTCGAGGCGCTGACGCCGCAGAAGGCGCCGGCGCCCGCCGAGTAATACCCGCCGCCCCTGAGTCTTGCAGGGCGGGTCGGCTTTCGCCATATGCGGAATGAAGGAGTTTCGCTTCATGGCTGTCGACCACACCCGCCCCGTCGCCGGACTGCGCCTCCATGCGCTGGACGCCGAAGATTTGCCGATGCTGTCCGCCCATGTGCAGGATGCGCTCCTTCGCGTGGGAGACATCGCCTTTTTGCCGGAAAAGCGCCGTTTCGCCATTGCCCTCTCCCGCTTCGACTGGGCGGCGGAGGCGGACGGGCGGCTGGAGCGCGCCAGCGCCGGCCTGCATTTCGAAGGGGTGCGGGCGGCGCGCTGTCTCAATATCGATCAGGCGCGCAAGGATGGCCTGCTCTCCCTGCTCGCCGTCGCCTTCGAGCCCGGACCGACGCCGCCGGAAGGGCGAATCCAGCTGATTTTCGCGGGCGGCGCGACAATTTCGCTGGAGGTGGAGTGTATCGAGGCGCAGCTGTGCGACCTCGGCCCGCGCTGGCCGGCGACCGCCCGGCCGAGCCACCACCTTGACGAAGGCGCCATGCGAGGGTCATGACAACCGGAAAATCCGGTTGGAGAAGGACATGACCCTGCGTCTGGACGCCGCGGCGCCCGATTTCGAACAGAGCTTCACCGCGCTGCTGTCGATGAAGCGTGAATCCTCAGCTGACGTCGACGACACCGTGCGCGGAATCATCGCCGATGTGGTGGCCCGGGGCGACGAGGCGCTGATCGACCTGTCGAAGAAATTCGATCGCATCGACCTGGCAAAGACCGGCATCGCCGTGTCGGCGGCGGAGGTTTCGGCAGCCGAGGCGAAATGCACGTCGGCGCAGATCGCCGCCCTCGATCTGGCGCTGGAGCGCGTTACCGTCTTCCACGAGCGGCAAAAGCCCTCGGACCTGCGCTTCACCGACCCCGCCGGCGTCGAACTGGGCTGGCGCTGGTCGCCGCTCGATTCGGTCGGGCTTTATGTGCCGGGGGGCACCGCGGCCTATCCGTCTTCCGTGGTGATGAATGTGGTGCCGGCGAAGGTCGCGGGCGTGAAGCGCATCGTCATGGTGGTGCCGACTCCTGATGGCCATGTCGAGCCGCTGGTGCTGGCTGCGGCGCGGCGTTCGGGCATCGACGAAATCTATCGCGTCGGCGGCGCGCAGGCGGTCGCGGCCCTGGCCTATGGCACGAAGACCATCGCGCCCGTCGTCAAGATCGTCGGCCCCGGCAACGCCTGGGTGGCGGCGGCCAAGCGCCGGGTGTTCGGTCAGGTCGGCATCGACATGATCGCCGGCCCCTCGGAAGTGCTGATCCTCGCCGACAAGACAGCCAATCCCGACTGGGTGGCGATCGATCTGCTGGCGCAGGCCGAGCACGACGAATCGGCGCAGTCGATCCTGATTACCGACGACCCCGCCCTTGCCGACGCCGTCGTCGCTGCGGTGGAGCGTCATCTGACGACGCTCAAGCGCAAGGAAATCGCCACGAAATCCTGGCGCGACTTCGGCGCGGTGATCACCGTGAAGAAACTTGCCGATGCGCTGCCGCTCGCCGACCGCATCGCCGCCGAACATCTCGAGATCGACAGCGAGGATGCGGAAGAACTGGCGGCGAAGGTCTCCAACGCCGGCGCCATTTTCATCGGCGCACATACACCCGAAGCGATCGGCGACTATGTCGGCGGCTCCAATCATGTGCTGCCGACGGCGCGGTCCGCGCGTTTCTCGTCCGGCCTTTCGGTGCTCGATTTCCTCAAGCGCACCTCGATCCTCAAGTGCAATCCGGAGTCGTTGCGGGCGATCGGCGCCGCGGCGGTGACGCTGGGCGAGGCGGAGGGGCTCGACGCCCACGCCCGGTCGGTGTCGATCCGCCTCAATTCGCTCGGGGCCTGATGTGACGGCGCGCCCGGAAAAGCGACTGATCTCGGTCACGCTCGACGAACGGTCGATCGGGCGCGGCTCTGCGGATCAGGAGCACGAGCGCGCCATCGCCATCTACGATCTGATCGAGGACAACGCCTTCGCCCTCGCAAATCATGACGGCGGGCCTTATGCGCTGGCCATTTCTCTGGTCGATTCCAAGCTCGTCTTCGACATTCGTGACGAACATGGCGGCGCGGTGATGACCCATATCCTGTCGCTCACGCCCTTCCGCCGCATCCTCAAGGACTATTTCATGGTCTGCGAGACCTATTACGCGGCCATCCGCAACGCCACACCGAGCCGCATCGAGGCGATCGACATGGGCCGCCGCGGCCTGCACAACGAAGGCGCGCAGCTTCTCGCCGAGCGGCTCAAGGGCAAGATCGACACCGATCTCGACACGGCGCGGCGGCTATTCACTCTGGTGACGGCGCTGCACTGGAAGGGGTGACGATGCCGCGCCCCCAGGCCGTCCTCTTCGCCTGCACGATGAACACCGTGCGCTCGCCGATGGCCGAGGCCATCGCCAGGCATTATTTCGGGCGCGACATCTACTTTGCTTCCGCAGGCATCAAGCGCGGCGAGCCCGACGGTTTCGCCGTCGCGGTGATGGAAGAGATCGGCGTCGACATTTCCCGCCACCGCCCGCACACATTCGAGGATCTGGAAGACAGCAATTTCGATCTGATCGTGACGTTGTCGCCGGAGGCGCATCACCGCGCGCTGGAGTTCACCCGCACGATGGCGGTGGACGTGGTCTACTGGCCGGTGCAGGACGCCACGGCCGCGGCGGGCTCGCGCGCGCAGATTCTCGAGGCCTATCGCGAGGTGCGCGAGCGCCTCACCACACGCATCAAGGCGCTGCTCGGCCGCGGGCCAATGGGGGAGTAGGACGATGTTGTCTCATGTCACGCTCGGCGTCGCCGATTTTCCGCGCGCCTACCGCTTCTACGACGCGCTGATGAAGGAACTCGGGCATGTGCTCAAATTCCGCGACGACGCCAAGCCCTGGGCGGCGTGGCGTCCGGCGGACGCCGAAAGGCCGCTGCTGGTCATCGGCCATCCCTTGGACGGCGCCCCTGCGTCTTTCGGCAACGGCCAGATGGTCGCGCTGTTGGCGGAGAGCCGCGCCGTCGTCGACCGCTGTCACGCGCTGGCGCTGGCCCATGGCGGCCGCGACGAAGGCGCCCCCGGCCTGCGCCCGCAGTATCACCCGAATTATTACGGCGCCTATTTCCGCGATCCGGACGGCAACAAGATGTGTGTGTGCTGTCACGGGGCGGAGTGACTGCGCCGGACTTCGATCAGACCTTGCCGGGCGCCGGCAGCACGATCGGCTCCCTGTGGGTGAGGAAGGCCGCCGGAATGTCCGACGGACCGGTCTCCTGCGTCGCCGTATCGGGCGGCGTCGTCCACTGAAAGGCGTCGAGCTTGCCGGTCTTGGGCGAGATCGGCGCCCAGACGCGCGACACCACGCCGTCGGCGACCCAAGCGGGATCGCGCGGGGCGCGTGAGCCGCGCGCCAGCCATTCGCGCACGGGGCCGCTGGGCCCCAGTTCTGCGTCCTCGATCTCCGCCATCAGCAGGCAGGTGTGGGCGGTGGGTTTTTCACCGTCGGCGACGAGCGGGGCCAGCGCCTCGCGCGCCTTGGCGAAATCGCGCGCCGCCAGCGCCGCCTGGGCCAGTATCTGCCGGCTTTCGGAGGCGGCCGGAGCCAGCGCGGCGAGCTTTGCGACCCGCGTCAATCGCTGCGCATTGGATTCACCCGGCAGCGCGTCGAGATACACGGCGGCGAGATCGGGATGCGGGCTGGCCGCCCAGACAGTCTCGATCAGTTTCTGCGCCTTTTTCAGATCGCCGTGGCGGGTGAGGATGCGCGCTGCGACTGCCGCCGCCGGCACGAAGTAGTTCCGGCGTTTCAGCGCCATATGGGCGAGGCCGAGCGCCGTGTGCGGATCGAGCGTTTCGCCTTCCATCGCCAGCGCGGTCTCGACGACGGCGCGCAGATTCTGCGCCTCTTCGTAATCGATGACCTTGGCGTTGTAGTTTTCCTCGATCGCTTCGCGCGCTTTCGCCCAGTCGCGTTGTGTCGCGTGATGCTCCAGCACGGCGTCGCCCGCCCAGGGCAGGGGCGCGATCTCGTGCGCCGCCCGGGCGAAATGATGCGCCGCCTCCGGATCCTCGCGGCGACGGGCCTCGATATGCAGGCCGCGGAGACCGAGCAGCCGGGTCTCGGGCTTCAGCGTCATTTCGTGGAAGGCGGCTTCCGCCTTGCGACGGTCGCCCTCGAGTTGCGCCGCCTGGGCGCGCAGGAAGGCGGTCAGCGGCTCGTCGGAAAGGTATTTTTCCGCGTCCTTCGCCGCCTTGCGGGCCTGCGCCGCGTCGCCGGCGCCGACCGCGATGATGCCGCGCGACAGCGCCTCGAAGCCCCTCGAGCGGCGGCGCTCCTTCGAGCCCAAACGCCAGCGACGCGGCGCGCGCCACAGGGCGAGGGCGATCACGAAAACGATGATGCTCGTGACGACGGCCGCGGCCACGACCGCGCCGGCCTGCGGGATCGACAGACTGAAGGCGGTGACGCCTGTCCAGTCGACGGCGACGGAGCCCTGCTGCTCCAGCAGCCATTCCAGGGCGAAGGCGAGACCGGCCAGCGCAGCGATGAAAATCAGCAAGAAGAGCATGTGTGAGTCCCGAACTGATGTTCCTGGCTTATTTCCTGCCGGCCGAAAGCTCGGCGGCAGCCGACGACAGCACCTGCTCGAGCGCCCGCTCGGCGTCCCGGCGTGCGGTCAACCGGTCGCCGAAGGTTTTCGCCTCGGCCTTGGCGGCGTCGGAGAAATGCTCGAACGCCTCGCTGGCGGCGGCGATGTCGCCATGCGCCAGGGCCGTTTCGATGGCGTCCACCACCTCGCCCGAGGTCGTCAGCGACGGCTTGAGCGGCTTTGCCTTGAGGAATTTCTCGGCGCCGCTGAGCCACTGGTCGGTGAGCGAACCGGCCGGCTTTTGGGCATCGAGAACGCGCAGCTTCCTGGCGGCAGGCTCGAAGTCGCGCAGCAATTGCGCCGCGCCGGGCGCGCCGGTTTCGGCGAAGGCCGTCAGCGGCGCGAGCGTCGCCGCATCGACGCCGAGCGCGGAAAGCGCTTTGTATTCGGCGGCATAGGGGCGGCCGTGATCGAGCCGACGGGCGGCGGCGTCGGCCAGAGCGATCAGCGCCGCGGCGTTTCTGGCGTCGGCGCCCTTGCCGGGCTTGACGCTGTCGGCGGCTTCGGGCTCCACCCGGGTTTGCGCCTTCGGCGCCTCGAGGCGGGCGCGCAGCGTCTTCACCTCTTCAGCGAGTTCGTCGAGCCGGGCGTCCGGCGCGGCGGACAGCGGCGTGCTGGCGGCGGCGGGCGGTTCGGCCCGGACTGCGTCGAGCTTTCCGCGCAGAGACTTGAGCTCCTCGCCGAGCTCGTCGATGCGGCCCTCGAGGCCGCCGATCTGATCGGCGAGATCGGAGGGCGTCGCGGCAGGAGCCCGCGCGGCCGCCACTTCCGGCGCCTCGACGCGCCTTTCCGGCGCGCCGGGACGCGCTTCGGCGGCAGGCCGGCTTTCGGTCGGCCGCGGCGGCGCTTCGACGCTTTTTGGCGGCGGGGCCGGTTCGACGCTTTTTGCGGGCGGCGTCGGGATGACAGCGTCGGGCAGGACTTCCGGCGCGGCCGGCGTCTCGGTCGCAGTCGGTCGGTCGTTCGCCGCGGTTTCGGATTTCGACAGGCCGAGTGCGCCGCGGGCCTGTCCGGTCAGCGACGAGATGGCGGCCGACGGATCGTCGACGGCGCGTTCGATCACATCGGCGACAGCGGCGAGACGGGGGTCCTTGTCCTTGAACTTGATGGCGAGAACGCTGCCGCCGGCTCCGACGAGGCCGAGCGTCGCCAGCAGGCCGGTGAAAATCCCCACGCCGCTCTTCTTGCGGCGGGGCGGGGCTGCGACGAAGGCGGGAGCCGCGGCCGGCTCTTCGACAGCCTCGGCGTAGTCCGTCCCGGGTTGGACGGCGTCGTCTTCGCCGTGGATGTGGTCCGCATGCGGCTCGATGGAGTCGGCGGCGTCCATCGTGGCTTCGGGAGACGCCTCCGCGGGGATCGTCTCGGGATGTTCGGCGAAAATCGGCTCGTCGGCGCCGTGGTCCGGCGGCGCCGTGGTCGAGCCGTTCTCATGTTGGTTCCTGTGCTGCGACATTTTCGCTCACCCCCAGCCTGCGCCGCTTTATAGACGAGGCGCGGCGCCTGCGAAACAGGCCCTGCGCCCGGTTTTTCGCCGCGCGGCGCCGATCAGCCTTCGCCGGCGATCGCCAGCACCCGCCGCGCGCCGTCGATATGCAGCCGCTCGACCATCCGCCCGTCGATCTGCGCTACGCCGCGGTCGGCGTTTTCGGGCAGATCGAAGACGGCGAGGATCCGGCGCGCGAATTCAACGTCCGCGGGGCTCGGCGCGAAAATCTCGTTCACCGGACCGATCTGCGAGGGATGGATGAGCATCTTGCCGTCGAAGCCGAAGTCGCGGCCCTGCTCGGCGTCGCGCCGCAGGCCTGCCGCGTCGTTGAAGTCATTGTAGATGCCGTCGACGATGTCGATGCCGTGAACGCGCGCGGCGAGCACGCTCGCCGACAGCCAGGCGGCCAGCGCCGGACGGCCGGGGGTGAGGCGCGCCCGCGTCGACTTGGCGATGTCGTTGGGGCCGAGCACCAGCGTGTCGAGCGTCGTCTCGCCGGCGGCGCTGGCGATCTTCTCTATGTCGAACAGCGCCCGCGGCGTCTCGATCATTGCCCACAGCCGCATGCCGGGCGGCGCGCCGGCGGCGGCGATGTCGCGCGCCGCCCGCAGCATGTCGTCGCGCGAATTGACCTTGGGAATGACGATGGCGGCCGGCCCGGTCGGCGCGACCGCCGCCACATCTGCCGCATACCAGGGCGAATCGAAGACATTGACGCGCACGACCACCTGCCGCTCGCCATAGCCGCCGCCGGCCACCGCCGCAGCGACCTGGGCGCGGGCCGCATCCTTGGCGCTCTCGGCGACGCCGTCTTCGAGTTCGAACATCAGCACGTCGGCGGCAAGGCTCTTGCCCTTTTCCAGAGCCCGGGCGTTGGAGCCCGGCATGGCCAGGACGCTGCGTTTCAATCCCGAAATCATCGTTCCGAACACTCCCTTGGCCTGGAGCATGACGCAAAGATCGTCAGAGCATTGCTCAGGCATTATGTCTAAAGAGCAGGCAAAGTTTGCTTGCCTTGCTCCCCACGGCTCCACAATAAGGGAGCCGTCGCCGCCGCGCCACCGCGGCGAAAAGAGGGGATTTGTCCGATGAACGCCGGCCAGAGGTCTGCAAACGCTTTGCCCGAACATCTCGTCTCCGGTTACGAAGCTTTTTTGTCCGGCCGCTTCCGGGCGGAACAGACCCGTTTCGAACAGCTCGCCGTCGCGGGGCAGAAGCCGCGCTGCATGATCATCGGCTGCTGCGACTCGCGCGTCGCTCCGGAAGCCATTTTCGACGCCGGTCCCGGTGAATTGTTCGTCCTGCGCAATGTCGCGGCCCTCGTGCCGCCCTATGAGCCCGACGATCAATATCACGGCGCCTCGGCGGCGCTGGAATATGCCGTGATGGTGCTGCAGGTGGAGCATATCGTCGTGCTCGGCCACGCCCAATGCGGCGGCGTCCGGGGATTCGCGGAAGGGCTGGCCCATCCCGACGAACCGCCGCTCACCCATGGCGATTTCATCGGCAACTGGATTCGCATGCTGGCGCCGGCCCACGAGCGGCTCGGCGTTCCGCCCGCGCCCGACGATCCTGGCTACTTGCGCGCGCTGGAACTGGAGACGATCCGGATGACCCTGCGGCATCTGCGCAGCTTCCCGATGATCCAGGTTCTGGAGCGGCGTGGCTATTTGCACTTGCACGGGGCCTATTTCGGGGTCATGGACGGTCGCCTGCTGGCGCTCGACGAATCGCGCGACGAATTTCTTCCGGTGGCGGAACAGCAGCACGCCGCGGCCTTCCAAGAGGCGAGGTTTTGACGACGACGAAGACGCCGCCGACGATCGGCGGCCTGTCGCAGATCGCCGACCGCTACGACGCGATCCTGTGCGACGTGTGGGGCGTGCTGATCGACGGCAAGCAGCACTTTCTGCGCGCCGCCGACGCCATGGCGCAGTTTCGCGGCCGTGGCGGCGTCGTCGTGCTGGTCACCAACGCCTCCCGCCCCTCTGCCGAAGTGCGCCGGCAATTGCTGGGTTTGGGCCTGCCGGCCGAAAGCTTCGACGACATCGTCTCGGCGGGCGAACTCACCTTGCGGGCGATCGTCGCCCGCCGCGGCCAGGTCTGTCACCATCTCGGGCCCAAGCGCGACATCGGCCTGTTCGAGGCGGCGACGGCGGCGCTGGGGGCGCCCCTCGCCATGAGCGGGCCGGAGGATGCGGATTACGTCGTCTGCACAGGGTTGATCGACGAGGCGAATGAAACCCCGGAAGATTACGACGCCCGCCTGGCGCAGATGCAGGCCCGCGGCCTGCCGATGCTCTGCGCCAATCCCGACATTGTCGTCGGCATCGGCGGCAAGCTGTTCTATTGCGCCGGGGCGCTGGCGCAGCGCTATGCCGCGATGGGCGGCGAGGTCCACATGTTCGGCAAGCCGCATCCGCCCATTTATTTCGCCGCGCGCGCGCGGGTCGCGGAACTGGCGGGCGCGGCGGCGCGGCTCCTCGCCATCGGCGACGGGGCCGAAACCGATCTTGCGGGCGCCGGCGCGGCTGGGATCGATTGCCTGTTCGTGACCCGCGGCATTCACGAGGATGCGCTGTATCCCGGCGGCGGCCCACTCGACGAAAAGGCGTTGGACGGTTTATTTGTCGCGGCAAAAGCGCGGCCGGCGGCTATGGCCGACGCCGTTTTCTGGTAAAAGGGGTCCAAAGCCCCGGTCCTGTCGATCCAACGTCAGAGCGCGTCCATGTCTGTCCCCTTCAAGATCTATTACTTCGAAGACCTCAGCGTCGGCATGAAGGAAACGCTGATGAAAGCGGTGATGGACGACGACGTTATCGCCTTCGCCGATCTGTCCGGCGACCGCAATCCCATCCATCTGTCGGACCATTTCGCCAGCAAGACGCGGTTCGGCGAGCGTATCGTCCACGGCCTCTACACCGCCTCCCTGATCTCCACGGTCATCGGCATGTATCTGCCGGGACCGGGCGCGGTCTATCTGTCGCAGACCCTGAATTTCCGCGCTCCGGTGAAGATCGGCGACGTGATCCATGTGGTGGTGGAAGTGGCGGAGCTGGTCGAAAAGGGCCGCCGCGCCAAACTCAAATGCGAATGCCTCGTCGACGGCAAGCTGGTTCTCGACGGCGAGGCGCTGGTGATGGTGCCGAGCCGCGAACAGGCCGCCCGCGCCGTTCCGCCGGCGGAAAAGCCGGCGACGGCCTGAGCGCGAATCGCCCTCCGCCCGGCCAAGCCGCGAAAGCCCCGCTCGTGCCGCACGCTTTCCAGACCGTCGTCGATCCCGCCGCGCCGCCGCCCGGCCTCCAGGGCGCAGTCGTCGCCATCGGCAATTTCGACGGGCTGCATCGCGGCCATCGCGGCGTCGTCGCGCGGGCGCAGGCGCTGGCGCGCGAATCCGGCCGACCCTGCGTCTTGCTGACCTTCGAGCCGCATCCCGCCGATTACTTCGCCGGGCAACCGGTGATCTTCCGGCTCACGCCGCCCGCCGCGAAGGCGACGCTGGCGGCGCGGCTCGGCCTCGACGGACTGATCGTCCTCACCTTCGACGCGGCGCTGGCGACGCTGCCGGCGCGGTCCTTCACCGAGGACATATTGAAAACGCGTCTCGGCGTTTCCGCCGTGGTCGCCGGCTATGATTTCTACTTCGGGGCGCGCCGCTCGGGCTCGCCCGAATTCCTCGTCGAGGAAGGCGCGCGTCTTGGCTTCGCTGTCGAGATCGTCACGCGCATCCTCAAGGACGAGGACGGCGACCTCTCCGCCGTTTCCTCCACCGCCACCCGCGCCGCGCTGGAGGAGGGCAATGTCGAACTGGCGGGGCGCCTGCTCGGCCATCCCTGGTTCGTCGAGGGCGAAATCCTCCACGGCCGCAAGCTGGGGCGAACGCTGGGCTTTCCCACCGCCAACATCGCGCTCGATCCTTCTTGCCGCCTGCGCCACGGCATCTACGCCGTGACCATCGAAATCGACGGCGTGCGGCGCGAAGGCGTCGCCAATTTCGGCCGCCGTCCGACTTTCGACAATGGCCCGCCGCTGCTGGAAGTGTTCATTTTCGGGTTCGACGGCGATCTCTACGGCAAGACCGCCGAAGTCGCCTTCATCGGTTTCATCCGCGGCGAAACGAAGTTCGAATCTGTCGGCGCGCTCGTGCTGCAGATGCAGGACGATTCCATCAAGGCGCGAGCGATTCTCGCGCGGCGGTGACCCTCCGAATCCTGCGCCTTGCCGGCCGCAAGGCTTGCTGCAGAAACCGCGCCGCCTAACTCTTTCTCAGGCGGGGGGCGATCAGGGAGCGCCCAATGAAATTCGCGTCCTGTTTCTGCGCCCTTTTCTGCGTCATCGTCGCCGCCGCGCCCGCGCCGGCGCGACCCCTCAAGGTGCTGGTGTTCGGCGACAGCCTGTCCTCAGGCTTCGATCTGCCGGACGGCGCCGCGTTCCCCAATGCGCTGAGCCGGCGCCTCGCGGCCCGCGGCCATCGCGACGTGGATGTCTACAATGCCTCGGAAGCGGGCGATTCCACCGCCGACGCCGTCAAGCGGCTGCCGCGCGCGCTGGAGCATGGCGCAGATCTCGTCATCGTCCAACTCGGCGGCAACGACATGCTGATGTCGGAGGAACCGCGCAACGTCTACGCCAATCTCTCCAACATCGTGCGCTACAGCAAGGCGCGTGGCGCGCGCGTGCTGATCTCCGGCATGCTGTCGCTCCCCAAGCGCGATCCGACCTACAAGCGCCGTTTCGAAACCGTATATCCGTCCGTTGCCGCCGGGCAGGGCGCATCGCTCTACCCCTTCGCGCTGGACGGCGTTTTCGGCGATGCGCGGCTGATGCAACGTGACGGCAAGCACCCCAACGTCTACGGGGCCGCCCGCATGGCGGCGGGGATCACGCCGCTGGTGGAGCGGGAACTCGACGCCCTGCGTCAGGGGCGCGGTCCGGAGTGGTGAGCGTCAGTCGGCGATGTCCATCCCGTCTTCTTCGGCAAGGGCGACGCCAGTGATGCAGAGGTCGCCGTCATCGACCACCAGCTTGAGCGGCTCGAGCCGCTCGCCCTTGCAGGGGCCGATGAAGCACGCGCCGGTGTCGATGTCGAACATCGCCTTGTGACGCCCGCATTCGATGAAATTTCCGTCCTCGTCGAGAAATTCGCCAGGGTTCACGTCCAGACGTCCGCCCTGATGCGGGCAGTCGTTGACATAGCCGTAGAAATTGTTGCCCTTGCGGGACACCATGATCCGCCAGGGCGTGGTCTTGTCCTCGGCCCTCGTGAGCGCGAAACTGCTGATCTGTCCGTCGGCGATTTCGCCAGCCCGGCAGATGACAAAGAGTTCGTCCATCGGCTCGTCTTCCTGTTTCTGGCGCGTTCTGTTGCGAAGGCGCCGCCCGCGAGCCGTGAAGCAAGCGCCGCGCCATTGCGGCAGGTTCGGCAAGCGCCTATGTTTTCGCCAGATACGGGGAGACGGCCATGACCGACGACCGCAAGAGCGAAATCGAAATCATCCCGCCGGGCGAGGAGGAGGAGCACTCGCGCATCTTCTTCGGGACGGGGGAGACGCATGTCCGGGTCGTGAAGCTCGGGCCGCTGGGGACCATCGCCGCGCTGGTCGCCGGGGTGGCGGTGCTGTTCCTGTTCTTCGCCTTCTTCTCCGGGCTGGCGCTGATCGCCATTCCGGCTGCGCTGCTGCTCGGGGCCGGCGCCTGGGTCTCGGGCCTGCTCGGCGGCGGGCCGCGGAAATGGTTGGGTCGCTGAGCGATCTCACGCTATGCTGGGCCAACCTTTCCGGTTTTCGGGGTCTGGCGCAACATGATCGACATTTCTCGAAAGGCCGAGGCGCGTCGTCCGCTGGCCTCGCGCGATGCGCGTCTCTCTCGAATGCTCATGGAGCGTCTGCTGGAGACGCCCGCGACTCCAAACCAGATTTCCCTCGCCAGCATCGGCTTCGCGGCGCTCGGCGCGGCCGCTCTGCTCGCGGGTGTGCAACACCCGTTTTTCTATCTCGCCGGGGCCTTGTTCATTCAGCTGCGGCTGTTGTGCAATCTGCTCGACGGGATGGTGGCGGTCGAGGGCGGGCGCGGCGGCCCGACAGGACAGCTGTTCAATGAAATTCCCGATCGTATCGCCGACACGCTGCTGATCGTCGCCGCCGGCTACGCGGCTGGTGTGCCGGCGATCGGCTGGCTCGCGGCGCTGCTGGCCGCGCTCACCGCCTATATCAGGGCGCTCGGCGGCGCGCTGGGCTTTCCGCAGGATTTCTCCGGCATTCTTTCAAAGCCGCGACGCATGGCGCTGCTTACCGCCGCCTGCGTCCTGGCGTCGATCGAGTCCTGGTTCGGCGGCCCCGGCTGGACAATGCCGGTCGCCGTCACGCTTCTGGCGGCGGGCGCGTTCGTCACCTGCGCGACCCGCACCATGGCGCTCGCCCGAAAACTGGAGGGGGCGTGATCGATCTCGCCCTCATCGCCGCGACGCGTTTTCTCGTCGGCGGCCACGCCGTCTGGCGCGGTCTCGAGCCGGAGCCGCGGCAACGGATCTATTTCGCCAATCATTGCAGCCATCTCGACACGCTGCTGATATGGACGGCCCTTCCCAAGCCCTTGCGTCTCGGGACACATCCCGTCGCGGCCGGGGATTACTGGGGCGGCGACGATCTGCGCGGACGCATCGCCCGCGAGGTGCTCGACGTGGTGCTGATCGACCGCTCGCGGGCCGCGGGCGCGGACGTGCTGGCGCCGCTGCGGGAAAAGCTCGCTGCCGGCCGCTCGCTGATCTTCTTTCCTGAAGGCACACGCCGCGACGGTCCCTTGCCCGGCCCGTTCAAGGGCGGGCTCCATGCGCTGGCGCAAGACTTTCCAGACGTGGAGCTGGCGCCCGTCTATCTTGCGAACCCGGCGCGGGCTTTTCCCAAGGGCGCGCTGTTGCCGGTCCCCATCGCCTGCGAAACCCGGTTCGGCGCCCCGCTCGAACGCCGCGAGGGCGAGATGCGCGGTGAGTTTCTCGAGCGCGCCCGCGCCGCCATCGTGGAACTGGCCGGATGAGTCCGAACGAAAAACTGCTGCTGCTGTTTTCCGGCGTCGCGACGCTGCTCTTTGTCGCCACGCTTGTCGGCCGCTTTCTGGCCGCCCGTGCGCAGACCGACGCCGCCCGCGAGGTCACCCGCAATCTCGTCGAGCGCATCGACGCCTGGTGGGTGATGATCGTCATCTTCGCCGTGTGTTTCTTGCTGGGGCAGGGCGCGACCCTCCTGCTGTTCGCGCTCGCGTCCTTTTACACGCTGCGTGAATTCGTCTCGCTGACGGAGACGAAGCCCGCCGACAACTGGCCGCTGATCGGCGCCTTCTATGTCATGCTGCCGGGCCAGTACATTCTCATCGCCATGGACTGGTATGGAATGTTCTCCATCCTCATCCCTGTCTATGGCTTTCTGCTCACGCCGATTCTGGCCGCGCTGGCCGGCGATGTGGACGATTTCCTGCTGCGCGTCGCCCGCGTGCAATGGGCCCTGATGCTGACCGTCTACTGCATCAGCCATGCCCCGGCGCTCGCCATGCTGGCGATCCCCGGCTTCGAGAACCAGGGCTTTCTGCTGCTGTTCTTTCTGCTCACGGTCGTGCAGTTCTCCGACGTGATGCAATATGTGTTCGGCAAGCTTTTCGGCCGGCGCAAGATCGCCCCGCGCATCAGCCCTTCGAAAACGCTGGAAGGTCTCGTCGGCGGCGGCGCGGCGGCGACGCTGCTGGGCGCCGCGCTCTTCTGGATCACGCCTTTCTCGCCATTGCAGGCGGGCGCCATGGCCCTGGCGATTGTCGCCATGGGCTTTCTCGGCGGCCTGTCGCTGTCCGCGGTCAAGCGCTCAATGGGGGTGAAAGACTGGGGCCGCATGGTGAAGGGCCATGGCGGCGTGCTCGACCGGATGGATTCGATCTGCTTTTCCGCGCCGGTGTTCTTTCATCTGACGCGGTATTTCTTCACGTAATGCAGGATCGCCTCCCGGCTCCCGCGTGAAATCGCTTGCTCGGCACTCCGCATCCCTCTAAAAAAGAACCATGTTCATTCGCGCCATACGAATTAGTCGCCCGGCCCGCGCTCGCAGCTGAACGCTCGCGCGGTTCGCCGGGTTTGCGCCGAAATTGGCGCTGCGTCTCCAAATCCTTTATGTCACGCGCAACTGCGGGCGCCTTGCGCCCCCTGCGCCGAGAAGAGCCTTCGATCCATGAGCGACGAGACCCCCAAAGGCCCGGATTATTCCAAGAGCCTCTATCTCCCCGTCACCGATTTCCCGATGCGCGCCGGCTTGCCGCAGCGCGAGCCGGAGTTTCTGGCGCGTTGGGAGGCGATCGGCCTCGCGCAGAAGATGCGTGAAAAGGGCGCCGGCCAGCCGAAATTCGTGCTGCATGACGGGCCGCCCTACGCCAATGGCAACATCCACATCGGCCACGCGCTGAACAAGATCCTCAAGGATGTCGTCACCCGCAGCCAGCGCATGACCGGCAAGGATTGCGCCTATGTGCCCGGCTGGGACTGCCACGGTCTGCCCATCGAATGGAAGATCGAGGAAGAGAACTACCGCGCCAAGGGCAAGAAGAAGCCGGATTTCGCTCATCCCGCCGAGATGGTCGCCTTCCGCAAGGAATGCCGCGCCTATGCCGAGCATTGGGTGGGCGTACAGCGCGAGGAGTTCAAGCGCCTCGGCGTCGCCGGGGACTGGGACAATCCCTACCTCACCATGGCCTATCACGCCGAAGCCCGCATCGCCGCGGAAATCCTGAAATTCGCGGGGAATGGGCTTCTGTATCGCGGCTCAAAGCCGGTGATGTGGTCGGTGGTGGAGAAGACCGCGCTCGCCGAGGCGGAAGTGGAATATGAGGAGCATACGAGCGATACGGTTTTCGTGAAGTTTCCGATCCTAAGTGCACAGCATTCAACTTATTTTGACGATGCCGGGCGCGAGCACGATGTCAGGAGGGCTTCTATCGTTATTTGGACAACAACGCCTTGGACGCTGCCGGGCAACAGGGCGATCAGTTACTCAAGAAATATTCTTTACAAGGTTTTCGAGGTAACGGAGGCCCCTGAAGGAAACTGGTTAGAGGTGGGACAACAACTCGTCATATCAGCGAAGTTGGCCGATGAGGTTATGAAAGCCGCGAAAGTTTCAGGATGGAAAGTGCTGGGGTGTATCGGCCGCGGGCATCTCGAAGGTATGCTGTGCCTGCATCCGCTTGCAGCTAGCATGGAAGGCTACTCATTTTCTGTCCCCCTCCTCGATGGCGATCACGTCACCGACGACACCGGCACCGGCTTCGTCCACACCGCGCCGGGCCATGGCGTCGACGATTTCGGCATCTGGCTGTCGAGCGGGCGCCTGCTCGCCGAGCGCGGCATCGACACGCGCATCCCCTACACCGTCGACGAAGACGGCTTCTACACCAAGGATGCGCCGGGCTTTGCAGGCAAGCGCGTGCTCACCGAAAAGGGCGAGAAGGGCGACGCCAATGACGCCGTCATCGCCGCGCTGGTCGACGCCGGCAATCTCGTCGCGCGCGGGCGCCTCAAGCACCAGTATCCGCATTCGTGGCGCTCCAAGAAGCCGGTGATCTTCCGCAACACGCCGCAATGGTTCATCGCCATGGACAAGCCCCCTCGTCCCGAGGAGGCGCACAGCGCCGTCTCGAAGGGCGAGGCGCGCGGGTCCAACGCCCCCACCCTCCGCGATCTCGCGCTTGAGGAAATCGCCCGCACGCAATGGACGCCCGCGGCCGGCGAGAACCGCATCCGCGGCATGATCGCCAATCGCCCGGACTGGGTGGTGTCGCGCCAGCGCGCCTGGGGCGTGCCGATCGCGGTGTTCGTCGAGAAGGAAACCGGCGAGATCCTGCGCGACGACAAGGTCGACGCCCGCATAGTCGAAGCTTTCGAGAAAGAGGGCGCCGACGCCTGGTACGAGGAGGGCGCCGCGCATCGTTTCCTCGCGCCCGATCACGATCCGGCGAAATTCGACAAGGTCGCCGACGTTCTCGACGTGTGGTTCGATTCCGGCTGCACCCACGCCTTCGTGATGGAAGACCCGGCGCATTTCCCGACGCTGGCCGGCATCCATCGCAAGCGCGACGGCGGCGCCGACGAGGTCATGTATCTCGAAGGCTCGGATCAGCACCGCGGCTGGTTCCACTCCTCCCTGCTCGAGAGTTGCGGCACGCGCGGCCGCGCGCCCTATGACGCCGTGCTGACGCATGGCTTCGTGCTCGACGAGAAGGGCCGCAAGATGTCGAAGTCGCTCGGCAATGTGGTGGCGCCGCAGAAGGTCATCGCCGACAGCGGCGCCGACATCCTGCGCCTGTGGGTCTGCGCCTCCGATTATGCCGACGATCTGCGCGTCGGGCCGGAGATTCTCAAAACCTTCGTCGAAGTCTATCGCAAGCTGCGCAACACGCTGCGCTGGATGCTCGGTACGCTGGCGCATCACACGCCCGGCGACGACTCTGCGCTGGCCGATGCGCCCGAACTCGAACGGCTGATGCTGCATCGGCTCGTCGAACTCGACGCCGCCGTCCGCGCCGCCTATGCGGCTTACGATTACAAGAAGGTCGTGGCGCTGGTCACGCCGTTCATGACCGGCGATCTCTCGGCCTTCTACTTCGATATCCGCAAGGACGCGCTCTATTGCGAGCCGCCCTCGTCGGCCAAGCGCAAGGCGGCGCTGGCCGTCGTCGAGCGCATTTTCCGCTGCGTGACCGGCTGGCTGGCGCCGATCCTCGTCTTTACGGCCGAAGAAGCGTGGCTGTCGCGCTATCCGGGCGCCATCTCCGTGCATCTCGAGGATTTCGCGCCTGTCCCGCAGGAGTGGCGCGACGATGCGCTGGCGGCTAAATGGGAGAAGGTCCGCGACATTCGTTCGGTGGTGACCGGCGCGCTGGAGATCGAACGTGCGCAAAAGCGCATCGGCTCGTCGCTGGAGGCCGCGCCCGTCGTTCACATCGCCCGTGACGATCTGCGCGCGGCGCTGGAGGGCGTCGATTTCGCTGAAATCTGCATCGCGTCGGATATTTCCGTCCTTGCGGGGGAAGGACCGGCGGAGGCGTTCCGCCTTGCCGGCGTCGAGGGTGTCGCCGTCGTTTCGCAACGCGCGGCGGGGATCAAATGCGCGCGTTCCTGGCGCTATTTCGATCCGGCGACCGCCGAGGCGGGTTACCCCGACGTGACGCCGCGCGACGCGCAGGCGCTGCGCGAACTGGCCGCGCTGGGCCGTTGGCCCTGAGGCGCTTTACGGCGCGGCTCCGGGCGGCTAGTGCTTGCCCGGAGAACAAACGACACGGGTGCATGGGCGCGACTGCCGTCATCGTGAAGGACAGAGGAACGGACCGCGAGCCTCGGGGCTCGCGTCCGGTCGTGGCGCTCTCACGCCGTCATTGCGAGGGGCGTCGCGACGAAGCAATCCAGAGCCGCGGCGCGCAGCATTCGTGGTTTGGCTCTGGATTGCTTCGCTTCGCTCGCAATAACGAACTCGATGCGAGGGGTTCGTCCTGAAAGTTCTCCTCGCCTTTCTCGCCAACACCGCGGCGAATTTCATCATCGGGCTGCTGGTCGCCAAATTCCTGGGGCCGGAGGAATACGGTCGTTTCGCGCTGGCCTTTTCCATCGCCGTCGTGGTGCAGACGGCCTTGTTCGACTGGCTGCGACTCTCCGCCACGCGCTTCTATTCCGAGCAGGCCCGGCACAATGCGCCGGAAATTCGCGCGACGCTGGACGCCTCCTATCTGCTCGTCACTCTGGGCCTCGCCGTCACGACGCTGGCCTTCGCGCTGTTCGGGCCGGAACTGGATTTCGACGGCGAACTGATTTTGCTCGCCCTCGCGACCGCGTCGGTCAACGGCCTGTTCGATTATTCGACCGCGCTGCTGCGCGCCCGCTTCAACGACCGGCTCTACAGCCGCCTCGTGTTCGTGAAGAACCTCCTTGCGCTGGTTCTCACCGGCGGCGGCGCCTTTCTGTTCCATTCCGCCGGCGTCGCCATGGCCGGCAGCATCGCCGCTCTGTTCGGCTCGGTGATGACTGCACGGGCGGCGCTGAAAGACCCCGGCGCCAGCGTCTCGGCCGCGCGGCGGGAGACGGCCGGGCTACTCGTCGGCTACAGCGCGCCCATCATCTCGGCGCATCTCCTCTATCAGGCGATTCCGCTCGCCGCCCGCTCCATCGTCGCCCACGCCTATGGCTTCGCCGAAACCGGGCAGTTTTCGCTGGCCTATGATCTCGGCATCCGCGCCGTGCAGGCGCTGGGCTCGGCGCTGGACGTGCTGCTGTTCCAGATCGCCGTGAAAACCCATGACCAGCATGGCGCCGATCGCGCCAAGGAGCAGGTGGCGCAGAACATGGCGGTGATCGTCGCCTTTCTGCTGCCGGCCTGCGCCGGCGTGTGGCTGGTGATGCCCTCGATCGAGGCGCTGATCGTGCCGGCCGAGTTTCGCGGGCCGTTCGGCCATTATCTGTCGCTGCTGCTGCCGGGCCTGTTCGCCTTCGCGCTGGTGATGTTCGGCGTCAATCCGGTGTTCCAGATCGCCAAGAAGACCAGCCCGCTGATCGGCGCGGCGGCGGTCGCGATCATTTCCGGCTTCGCCTTCGTCGTCCTTCTGCCCTGGGGAACCGACGCCTCGAACCTGGCGCTCGCCCAGTGCGGCGCCTATGTCTGCGCCCTTGCCGCGACCCTCGTCTTCGCGCTGCGCACGCGGCCGATCTGGCCGTCCTTCTGGGACCTGTTCGGGGCCGCCACGGCGACGGGAATCATGGTGATCGTGCTGCAGCCCCTGCGCGCCATGACGCCTGGCATGGTGACGCTGTTGCTGCAGGTCGTCGCTGGTGGGGCGATCTACGGGCTGATGACTCTGCTGTTCGACATTGCCGGTCTGCGCAGCCTCGCCTTCGATTGGGCGCGGCCCATTCTGGCGCGCCGTCGTCCGCGCTGATGCGCGGTTGAAACCCCCGCCGTTTCGGCAAACAATGCCGGTTCGGACCGAGGGAGGGGCGAATCGCATGGTGATGCCGCTGCACGACGATGCGGGGATGAAATATCAGCGCTGGCCGGTGGTGAATTTCGCGCTGATCGCCATCAATATCGTGGTTTTCCTGGTGGTCTGGTCGGGGTTGTTCGGCGATCCGCTCACCGTGCTGCGTGGCTTCGCCATCATCCCGCGGGTGCTGTTCGGCGAGGCGCAACTCGCGCCCTGGATCGTCGGCCCGCCCGCGCCCTATACGCTGATCACGGGGCTGTTCTTTCACTCCGGCTTTTTCCACATCGCCGGCAACATGCTGTTTCTCTATGTGTTCGGCGACAATGTCGAAGACGCCATGGGCTCGACCTTCTATCTGCTGTTCTACATGTGCTGCGGGATTTCGTCCGGTTTCGTGTTCATTTACGCCAATCCCGACGATATCACGCCGCTGGTCGGCGCCTCGGGGGCGATTTCGGGGGTGTGCGCCGCTTTCCTGCTGCTTTATCCGCACGCCACCATTTTCGGACTGGTCGGCGGCATCATCCCGATCCACGCCTCGGCCTTCATGTTCGTCGGCACCTGGATCGCGTTGCAGATGATCCACGCCCTGTTTTCCGACGGTGGCCATGTTGCCTGGGTGGCGCATGTCGGCGGCGTCGCGGCCGGCCTCGTTTTCACGCCGCTGTTCAAGCGCCGCCGCGTGAAACTCTTCGCCAGGGCCGAACCGCGGCCTGTGAAGACGCCGCCGCCCGCTCAGCCGGAGGAATGACGCCCGGCGCGGCGGATGCGCACATAGAGCGCGCCCTCGCCGCCGTGGTGATGGGCCGCCTCGCCGAAGCCGACGACGATGTCGCGCAAATACGGGGCTTGCAGCCACAGGGGCGCCAGCCGCCGCAGCACACCGCCCTCTTCGCGCCCCAGCCCCTTGCCGGTGACGACGATGGCGATTTTCGCGCCGGCCGACTGGGCGCGGTGCAAAAAATCATGGAGGGCGCGCTGCGCCTCGGCCTGTCTCATGCCGTGAAGATCGAGCTTGGCGTCGACATCGAGACGTCCGCGCCGCAGTTTCGTGCGGGTGCGATGATCGAGATCGACCAGCGGCGCCGGCGGCTTGGGCCGGTCGCGCTGCGGCGCCGGAGCGCCGGCGCCGAGTGTCGCGGGCGCAACGGGGGCAGGCGGCGGCGCGGCGGCGGGCGCCGGCTCGGGCGTCGCCGCAACGGTGCGGGCGCGGAACGGTCGGACATCGGCCGTCACCACCGTCCACAATTCATGTTCGCCGCGCGAGAGGATGCGGCCGCGGCCGCTGCGGCCGGAGCCGTTGTCCCTCATGGCGCCGTCCCCCTGGGCAGCAGCACGGTGAACTGCGCGCCATGGCGGACGCGGCCGGCGAGATGGCCGGCGTGCGGGCCGGCCCCGAAGAACAGATCGGCGCGCGCCGCACCCAGAATGGCCGAGCCCGTGTCCTGCGCGATCATCAGCCTTGCGAACTCCTCTTCCGCGTCGCTCCGCCACGGGATGCGCGTCGATATCCAGAACGGCGAGCCATAGCGCCACAGCGAGCGGTCGATTGCAATGGAGCGCAGCGGCGTCAGCGCGTCGCCGGCCCCGCCGATCGGGCCGATCGCGCGGTCCGCCCCGGTATCGATGCGGAAAAACACATAGGAGCGGTTTTCCTGCATCAGTGTGCGGCCCGGCCGGCCGGGCTCGGTTCCCATGCGCCGCAGCGTCGCCTTCAGCCGTTCCAGCGACATCTCGTCCGGTGCGATCAGCCCGCGGGCGATGGCGAGGCGGCCGATCGACGTATAGGGCCAGCCGTTGCGTCCGTCATAGGTCAGCGCGAGGGTCGAGCCGTCCTCGAGGCGCAGCCGCGCCGAGCCCTGCACTTGCATGAAGAACAGTTCGACCGCATCGCGCACATAGGCGATCGGCGCGAAGGCGCCACTCTCCGCGGCGGCCTCGATCGCCGCGCGCTCGGCAAAGGGGACGAGCGCGCCATCCGCGCAGCGGCGGGCGCCTGTCAGGGTTTCGCCGCCGGGGCCGGTCGTCGGAGCGTCGTTGAGCGTGACGAGATCGGCCGGGCGGCCGAGCACCGGCGTCGGAAAGTCGGTGGACGGGGTAAGCTGCGCCTCGGCCTCGACTTCGTAATAGGCGGTGACGAACCCCTCGCCACTCAGGCGGAAGGGTGAAAAGCGGTCGTGGAAAAAGGCGGTTGCGTCTGCCGCGTCGAGCCCCGCCCGGCAGGCGGCCCGCAGCGCTTCGTCGGCCGGGAGCGCCGGCCGCTGCTCGGGGCCTCGTGACAGGATGCGCGCCGCCGAACGGCGGAACACGTCGAGCGCCGCGGCGTGGTCGTCATCCGCCCAGCCGGGAATCGCATCGAAGCGGATGGCGGCAAGGCTCTCCGACACGGCTCATTCGCCGGTGCGGGTGGCGACCAGTTTCCAGTTGGGATCCGGCGAATGCGGGGCGCGGGCGAAGGTCCAGATATCGACGACCCGCTCGGTGCGGCCCGATCCTTCGAGTTCTTCACCCGCCTTGTCGCGGCGCATCCGCATCAGCCGGGCGACGATGCGCAGGACGATTTCGGCGGAGTCCCGGTCGCCGCGGGCGGCTTCGACGGTCACCGACTCGATCGCCACCACGGCGGTCTCTTCGGTTTCGCCGCGGGCCTCGCGGGCCGCGATGACGCCGGCGAAATTGTCGAACACCTCTTTCGACAACAGGCGCTCCAGCGTCGGCCGGTCACCTTTGGCGAAGGCCTGCACGATCATCTCGTAGGCGCGGCGGGCGCCATCGGCGAAGTCTTTCGCTGAAAAGGCAGGGTCCGCGGCGGCCACGGCGTCGAGTCCGGCCCAGGCGGCGCTGCCGGGCTCTGCAAGCGGCGTCCAGCGGTCGGAGGCGGCGACGGGAGTCGGCGTCGCGACGGGCGGCGCCGGCGGCGGGACCGGCCCGCGGCGCGGCGCATGTTCCGGCGCAGGGTCGCGCTCGACGCGCACGCCGAGCACCGACGACAGCCGCCACAGCACGAATGCCGCCAGCGCCGCAAAAACGAGGATCGTCGGATCGAAGGCGTCGCCGCTCAAAACTCATCCCTCCCTTGGAAAGCCATTGTCGGCTATCATGTCAGAGGCCACATGTCACGAATCAAGACCCTGTCGAAGTGTCGCGGCCACGCTCCCGTTCGAGCGCGAAAGAGACCTCACCGTGAACAATCCCAAGCTGTTGGCCTATCTGCTTCTGGCCTGGATCGTGGCCGAGATCGTCGCTTTTGCGCTGGTCGTGCAGTCGGTCGGCGTCATGCTGGCGATCGCGCTGGCGCTCGGGACCACGGCGATCGGCCTCGCCGACGTGAAGCGGCTGTTCACCTTCTGGAAGAACAAGCCCAAGGGCAAGGGCGCCGCCGGCGCCAATGTGCTGGAGGCGAGCCTGCATGCGCTCGGCTCGTTCCTGCTGATCCTGCCCGGTTTCGCAACCGATCTCCTCGGCCTGGCCCTGAAATCCCCGTCGATTCGCGCCTCGCTCGCCCAGAAGATCCGTGACCGCGACAAGCGCAAGGGGCCGCAGACCATCGATCTCCAGCCCAATGAATGGCAGCAGCTGGAAAAGCCCAAACGCAAGCGCAAGAGCGCGGTGGCGAAGGTCGAGCCGGCGGAGGCGGGGAAAGGCGCGGACTGAGCGCTCGCGACGCTCAGCGGCCGGCCTTGTCGATCTGCGGCAGCAGTTCGGTCTCGAAGGCGACGGGCGTCAGTGGACCGACGAATTTGTAGGCGATGGTGCCGTCGCCGCGGATAACGAAGGTCTCCGGCACGCCATAAACCCCGAAATCGATGGCGGTCCGGCCGGAGAGATCGGCGCCGATGCGGGCGAAGGGATTGCCTTCCCCTTGCAGGAAACGCCGGGCATTGGCCGGCTCGTCCTTGTAGGACAGGCCGTAGAGCGCGACTCCGCGGGCGGTGAGCCGTGCATCCTTTGCCAGCGCCATCAGCGAGGCGTGTTCGGCATGGCAGGGGCCGCACCAGCTGGCGAAGACATTGACGATGCTGACATGGCCCTGCCGCAGGTCCTCGGTCGCGAGGCCGGGAACATCGGCCAGTCCCTCGACCGCCGGCAGCACGAACTGCGGGGCCGGCTTGCCGATCAGCGCCGAGGGCAAGCGCGAGGCGTCACCGGCGAACAGGCGGACGAAGAACAGTCCCGCCAGCAGGGCAAAAACGGCGACCGGCAGAAAGCGCAGCAGCGAGGTTTTGTCTTCAGCTGGCTCGTTCACGCGCCGTCTCCCGAGTCGGCGCCGCTGTCGAGCCGCTCGAGCTCTCTCTTCAGGCGGCGATGGTCGAAGATGATCCGCAGCGCGATTCCCCCGACGACAACGAACGCGACGCCGTAGGACAGCGCGACATAGGTCCAGTGATCGCTCATTGCGCCGGCTCCGCCGCCGCGTCGTCGGCTTCGCCGGCGCGGATCAGTTTCATGTGCAGGCGGGCGATGCGCCGCGCGAGGATTTCATTGCGGATCGCCATGATGTGCAGGGTCGTGAACAGCAGCGTCGCCGCCAGCGCCATCACCAGCAGCGGCCACAGCATGGAGCCGGAGATCGCCGGGCCGTCGACGCGAAACACCGAGGCCGGCTGATGCAGCGTGTTCCACCATTCGACGGAGTATTTGATGATGGGAATGTCGATCACCCCGACCAGCGTCATGATCGAGGCGATGCGGGCGCCGCGCGGCGTGTCGTCCATGGTCTGGCGCACGGCGATCAACCCGAGATAGAGCAGGAACAGCACCAGCATCGAGGTGAGCCGGGCGTCCCACACCCAATAGGTCCCCCACATCGGCTTGCCCCACAGCGAGCCGGTGACGAGACAAACGAAGGTGAAAGCCGCCCCGAGGGTCGCCGCCGTCTTCTGCGCGGCGTCGGCCAGCGGGTGCTTCCACACCAGAACGCCGAGCGCCGCCGAGGTCATGACGGCGTAGGAGAACATCGCCAGCCAGGCCGAGGGCACATGGATGTACATTATCCGCGCCGTCTCGCCCTGCTGATAGTCGGCCGGGGCAGTGAAGGCGCCGAACAGGCCTACCGCCAGCGTCGCCAGCGTCAGCCCCTGCAGCCACGGCAGCAGGCGCGCCGCAAGCGCGAGAAAGCGGGTGGGATTGGCGTAATCGAGAATGGCCATGGGGGCTTTCGCAGAAAAGCGAATGGCGAAAGACGAATGGCGAATAGAGAAAACCCTATTCGCCATTCGCCGTTTCGCTATTCGCCCAAACCTCAGTTCGGCTTTGTCGACTTGTTCGGATCCGTCGGCTTCGTCGGCTCCTTGGCCGCCTGTTCGGCGAGGATCTGCGCCTTGGCCTTGCCGTGCAGAAGGTCGATCGCCGCGATGAGCTGCTTGTCCTTCTTCTCGTCCGGCGGGACATAGGCCTGCGAGCCGGTCTTTTCGTCGTCACCGTTCTTGAGATGGCCCTTGAGCGAGGCTTCGCCCTTGGTGTCGTCGCGGCCCTTCAGTTCGTCGGGAACATCCTGAAGGATGATCATGTCCGGATCGATGCCCTTGGCCTGGATCGAACGGCCCGACGGCGTGTAGTAACGCGCCGTGGTCAGACGCAGCGCGCCGGCAGAGCCGCCGAGCGGGATGATGGTCTGCACCGAACCCTTGCCGAAGGAACGGGTGCCGATGATGGTGGCGCGCTTGTGATCCTGCAGGGCGCCGGCGACGATCTCCGAGGCCGAGGCCGAGCCGCCGTTGATCAGCACGACGACCGGCTTGCCCTTGGACAGTTCCGCCGAGGGGCGCGCGGTATAACGCTGGGTTTCGTCGGCGTTGCGGCCGCGGGTCGAGACGATCTCGCCCTTGTCGACGAAGGTGTTCACCACCTGGATCGACTGATCGAGCAGGCCGCCCGGATTGTTGCGCAGATCGATGATGTACCCCTTGAACTTGTCCTGCGGAATTTCCTGCTGGAACTTCTGCATGGCGGACTTCAGGCCTTCGGCGGTCTCCTCGTTGAACTGGGAGATGCGGACATAGCCGATGTCCTCCTCCTGCTTGCGGGAGCGCACGGACTTGATGTGGATTTCGGCGCGGACGAGGTCGATCTCGACCTTGTTGCGGTCCTTGCCGCGCAGCACTGTGAGCTTGACCTTGGTGCCGATCTGGCCGCGCATCTTGTCGACAGCCTGATTGAGGGTCATGCCCTGGACGTTCTCGTTGTCGATGATGGCGATGAGATCGCCGGACATCACGCCGGCGCGCGAGGCGGGCGTGTCGTCGATCGGCGTCACGACCTTGACGAAGCCTTCTTCCTGCGTGACCTCGATGCCGAGGCCGCCGAACTTGCCCTCGGTCTGCGTCCGCATGTCCTTGAAGCCCTTGGCGTCGAGGTAGCTCGAATGCGGATCGAGCGAGGTCAGCATGCCGTTGATGGCGTTTTCGACCAGCTTCTGCTCGTCGGGCTTTTCGACGTAATCGGCGCGCACCTTGTCGAACACGTCGCCGAAGAGGCTGAGATGTTTGTAGGTGTCGGCGGACGCCGCCAGCGCCTGCGGGCTGAGCAGGGCGCGCGCCTGCTGTCCGAGAGTGGCGCAACCGGCCCCGATGACGACGCCGGTAGCGATCAAAGCAGTCTTGCGAATCATCCGCCAACCTTCCGAATGTCCGAGCCTTTGCCGGACTTCCCAGTGTCCGCCCTGGCCCACCACGGGCCGGAATCGATCGATGCTCCGTCCTTGCGGAACTCCACATACAATACGGGCTGCTTCGCGCCGATCGCGACGGTCGCGGCTGTGCGCGTGGCTCCATCGCCCATGCTCGCCACCGGCTCGCCCGCCAGAACGAATTGTCCGACGTTCACGTGAATGCGACTCATGCCGGCCATCACCACATAATAGCCGGCGCCGGCGTTGATGATCAAGAGTTGCCCATAACTTCTGTAGATGCCCGCGAAAACCACCCAGCCGTCGCAGGGCGCGGACACTGCGCCGTTCTCGCGGGCTGCGATGGACAGGCCTTTTTCGGTTCCGCCGAAGCCGTCGGAGGCGCCGAAACGCCGCAGCACAGCGCCGGCTGCCGGCAGGGTCAGCTTGCCGCGCAGATCGGCGAAGGCGGCGGCCGGGGCCAGACGGGCCGCATCCTTGAACGGCGCCGCCAGAGCCCTTGCGCGCTGCTCCCGCGACATCTGCGCATCGGCGGCGGCGCGGGCGGCGTCGGCCTCGCGGGCCGCCTGCGCGCCCTTGCGGGCGGCCTCGCTGTCCGCCTCCATGCGGGCGATCAGATCCTTGAGGCTCCCGGCCTGCGAGGCCAGAACGCGAGCCCGCTCATTGCCGGCGTCGAGGGCGCTCTTGGCGCCTTCCAGCGCCTTCTGGCGCATGTCGATCATGCCGCCGAGCCGCTCGCGCTGGCCTTTCAGCTCGTCCGTCTCGACGGCGAGCTTGGCGCGCTCGGCCTTCACGCTCTGACGCAGATGCACCAGATCGGCGAGGTCTTTGCGCAAGGATTCGGCCTCGCCGCGCATCTGCGGCAGCACTGCGCCGAGCGTCAGCGAGGCGCGCAGCGCCTCGAGTATGTCGTCGGGCCGCGCCAGCAGCGCGGGGGGTGGGTGTCGGCCCATGCGCTGCAAGGCCATCAGCACCTCGCCGATGGCGCCGCGGCGGCGCTCGAGCGAAGCGGTCGCCGCTTCTTCCTTGCCGACGACATCGGCGAGTCGCGCCTCGATCCCGGCGGCGCGCTCTTCCGAGCCGCGCAACTTGTCGGCGGCCTCCAGCATCGTTCTGTTCAGGCTCTCGCGCTCTTCGCGCAGCCGCCGCATGTCTGTTTCGAGCTTTTGCCGATTGTCGTCGAGCGCCCCGAGGGAATCCTCGACGCCGCGCAGTTGCAGCCGCTTGAGCGACAGATCGTCGTCCTTTGCGGCGGGCTCGGCGATGGCCGCGCCGGCGAACAACGACGCGAACAGGACAGCGCCGCGCCCAAGGCGCGCGCCGCTCCCGTGTCGTCGATTGGTGGTCCGCCGCATATGGGTCCGTGTCGAGCCGCCCGCCGCGGGCGCCGCGCGCATAACGCTCCGCAATCTAGACGAGATTGCGGCGAAGGCCGGCGATGATCGCCCGAGCGCGGGGACTTTCGAACAGCGCCCCCACCGCCGGGGTCAGCTTGCGCCGCCAGTTGGGCCGCTCGGCGTCGGTTCCCGGCAGATTGACGGCGACGCTTTCGCCGGCGAGATCGTCGAGTTGGGCCATGGCGAGGAGGCTTGGGGTTTTTGCCGCGTAACCGTGCAGCGCCCGCGCCAGCGCATCGTCGAACGTCGAGCCGGCGCCCTCGGCAAGCAGCCCCTCCTGCCGCAGCGCTGTCAGCAGAGCCGCCTTGTCGGCCCCGCGCGCCCGCCGCTCCGCCGCGGCGCCCTCGGCGTCGATCAGGCCGAGCGCAGCTTTTTCCTCGATGTCGGCCTCGGCCCACCAGCCCGCCAGCGTCGGCAGATCATGAGTCGAAACACAGGCCATCGCTTGCGCCGGATAGGCGTGCGGCGGCGCAAAGCCCGCGCCGTCGCGTTCGAACCACAGGACGCGGTAGCTGAGCAGCCGCTCCCGTTCGAGCGTCTCGCGAAAACCCCAGGGGATCGTGCCGAGGTCCTCGCCGAGGACAAGGCATTGCGAACGCGCGCTCTCGAGCGCGAGCTGCGCGAACAGCGCGTCCGCAGGACCGGCCAGATAGGCCCCGTCCGCCGGCCGGCCGCCGTCCGGAACGACGAACAGCCGCGACAGGCCCATCACATGATCGATGCGCAGCGCCCCTGCGAAACGCATGTTGGCGGCGACCAGTTCAGCGAAATCGGCGCCGCCGTCCGCCCGCTGCGTCAGCGGATTGGCCGGCGGCAGGCCCCAGACCTGTCCGTTGCGGCTGAACGCGTCGGGCGGCGCGCCGACCGAGAAACCGGTAAGAAGCCGCGCCTGCCGGCTCCAGCTTTCGGCGCCGTCCGGCGCGGAGCCGACCGCGAGATCGCGGCAGAAGCCCTGCGCAAGACCCGCCGCGCGCGCCGTTGCGGCGGCGGCGTCGAGCTGCGACTCGGCGATATATTGCAGGAAAAGATGATACCGCACGCGCGTCTCGTGCGCGGCGGAAAAGGCGACGACCGCCGCCCCATGGCCCGCCCGCAGCTCGTTCGGCCAGTTGCGCCAGTCTGCGCCATGCGTCTCTCCGATCGCCTGGAAGGCGGCGAACCTGCGTAGCGCCGCGCCGCCGCGGGCGACGAAAGCGTCGAAGTCGAGGGCGGTTTCCAGCCGGCGGCGGGAGAGATCGTCGAACGCGGCGAAAGCTTTTTCCAGCACCCGCGTCTTCAGCGCGTGGACGCCGGGATAATCGATCAGCGCCGTCTCGCGCAGACGCACGATGTCGGCAAGCTCCTGCGCACCGAGCATGTCGCCGGGCAGGGCATGGAGATCGATGTAGAGCGGCTCGAGGAAGCGCCGGTCGGAGGGGTAATAGGGGCTGGCGCGGTCGCGCTTTTGCGGAAACAGCGCGTGGAAGGGATTGAGCGCGAGCAGCGCCGCGCCGCTCTCCGCCGCGCGCTGCGCCAATTCCGTGAGTGTCGAAAAATCGCCGATCCCCTGATCCTGCGCGCTGCGCAGCGCATAAAGCTGCGCCGCATAGCCGAAGCTGCGTGGCATGTCTGGCGGGAAATGGCAGCGCGGTGGCGCGACGGTGACCCGGCAGGGCGAGTCGCCCTGCTCGCCGGTGAGCAGATGCCGGCCAGGCGGCAAGGGCGGTAGCAGCGCCGATACGCCGTCGTTCATGCGCCCGTCGACGCCGCGCCAGCGCAGCGGCTGCGGATCGGCGAGGGCGATCGTCTCCTCGCGCCCGTCCTCGCGCCGCAGCCGCAGCCGCGACGGCGTCCGGCCGCCACGCGGAAACAGCCGCAGGCGCATCGGCGCGCCCTCGCGCAACGCGAGACTTTCCGGCAACAGGCGGCGGTCGTCGATCTCGCCGCGACGGGCCAGCGAATCGCGTCCCTGCGTCTGCGTGCGCGCCGGTAAGCCCATGGTGGCGAGTAGCGATTCGATCGTCTCACGCGGCACGGCGTGTTCGGCGCCGTCGACATCGCGCCAGCGGGTCGCGATGCCAGCGGCTGCGGCCAGGCTCTCCAGCAGCGCCGGAGTCGCCGCAGTGTCGCGTCGCGTCGCGGCGTGATCTCGCGTCTCCGTGAACAGCGCGACGCTGCGCGGCGCGAGCATCCCTTCCGGCGTCGGCGCGATCGCAGAGTCCAGCGCCCGGCGCCATGAAAATCCCTCACGCGGCGCCGGCAGCGTCAGGGCGATCACGTCGCGTCCGCGGTGAAACGCGACGACGACGCGGTTGGCTTTCTCGTGTTCGGCGCAGGCGTAGAGACTGGCGATCAGCGTTTCCCCGCGTGGATCGCGCCAGTCGTCTTCGTGAAGCGGCGCGCCGGCAGGCGAGAGCCATTCGACGTCGGGAAGCAGGGAGGCGTCATGCGCGGCGCCGTCGAGAAAACGATCGCAGGCCAGCGCCGGATTGGCCTTGCGCAGGGCGATCAATTCGGCGGTGAAGTCGACGAGGCTCTCGTCAGCCCTCGCCCAGTCGAGCCAGGCGATGGCGTTGTCCTGCGCATAGGCGTTGTTGTTGCCGCCTTGCGATTGGCCCATCTCCGCGCCCATGGAAAGCATCGGCGTGCCACGCGACAGCAGCAGCGTTGCCAGCAAAGCGCGCTGATCGCCCGCCCGCGCCGCCCGCACGGCGGCATCGTCGCTCGCGCCTTCGGCGCCGTTGTTCCACGACAGATTGTCGTTCGTTCCGTCGCAATTGTCCTCGCCATTCGAGTCGTTGTGCTTGTGCGTGAAGGACACCAGATCGGCGAGGGTGAAGCCGTCGTGCGCGGTGATGAAATTGATGCTCGCCGACGGCCGGCCGTGTTTACCGAAGACATCCTCCGACCCGGAAAAGCGTGTGGCGAGTTCGGAGACGCCGACATCGTCGCCGCGCCAGAAGCGTCGCGCGCAATCGCGGAAGCGATCGTTCCATTCGGCGAAGCCGGCCGGGAAATTCCCGAGCTGATAGCCGCCGGGGCCGAGGTCCCAGGGTTCGGCGATCAGCACGCATTCGCGCAGCGCCGGGTCCTGCATGATCGCGGCGAGCAGCGGCGCTTCCGGATCGAAACCTTGCGGCCGGCGCCCCAGTGTCGTCGCCAGATCGAAACGGAAACCGTCGACGCCGCCGTAAATTACCCACGCCCGCAGCGCATCCGTCATCAGCCGCACCACGATGGCGCGGTCGGCGGCGAGAATATTGCCGCAACCGGCGTCGTTCACATAGCGAGACGGGTCGTCGGCGCTCATCCGGTAATATGACGCGTTGTCGAGCCCGCGCATCGACAGCGTCGGGCCGTGTTCGTCGCTTTCGCCGCTGTGGTTGAGCACCACATCGACAATCACCTGCAAGCCGGCCTCGTGCAGCCGCGCGACGGCGGCGGCGACCTCCGCCCAGCCGCCCGGCGCAAGACGCGGATCGGGCGCACAAAAGGCGATGGGGTTGTAGCCCCAGTAATTGGACAGGCCCAGCGGCGGCAGATGCCGCTCGTCGACCCAGGCGGCGCAGGGCATGAGTTCGAGTGTCGTGACGCCGAGCTTCGTGAAATGCGCGATGGCGGCGTCATGGGCGAGGCCGGCGAAGGTTCCGCGCAACGCGTCGGGGACGCCGTGCAGCGTCTTGGTGAAGCCGCGCACATGCGCCTCGTAGATCACAGCGTCGCGTCGGGCGATGCGCGGGCCTGTGGCTGCTGCTGCGCGCGGTCGTGTCGCGATGGCTTTGGGAACATGCGCGGCGCTGTCGGCGCCCGGCTCGAACTGCGAAGCGTGCAAAGCGAAAGGCCGGTCGAGCGCCAGCGCGAAGGGATCGACGAGCAGCTTGGCGGCGTCGAAGCGATGGCCGCGTGACGGATCGAAAGATCCATAGGCCCGCAGCCCGTAACGCTGGCCTTCGCGAAGTCCTGCGACATGGGCGTGATGAACGGCGCCGCTACGATGCGCGAGGCGGATGCGCTCGCTTTCGACGCCGGTGTCGTCGAACAGGCAAAGATCGATCGCGCGCGCATGGGCGGAGTAGACCGCGATATTTGCGCCGCCATCGTCGATCGCGACGCCCAGTGGCTCCGCGGCGCCTTCGGTGATGCGGTTCATGCCGACCCCCCGCATCCTGGTGCGGACACCGCAGGTTTCAAACCGGATGGCCGGGACAAGCCCGGCAATAACGAGGCGTTGCGGAGAAGTGCGTGCATTCGACAGTTCCGCGTTCCGGCGTCAACCTGCGCTGACAAGCGACCGATACAGTTCGGCGTAATGGCGCGCCGGGCGGCGCCACGACACGTCTGTCGTCATGCCGTTGGTCTGCATCCGCCGCCACGCCGGCTCATCGGCGAACAGCGCGCGGGCGCGGGTCAGCGCCGCTTCCAGAGCCGGCGCCGTCGCGGGCGAAAACTGGACGCCGGTGGCGACCCCGGCTGCGACCGCCATTTCATTGGCGTCGACGATGCTGTCCTTCAGCCCGCCGACGCGCGAGACGATCGGCACGGCGCCGTAACGCAGCGCATAGAGCTGCGTCAGCCCGCAGGGCTCGAAGCGCGAGGGCACGAGAAAAGCGTCGCAGCCCGCCTGAATCTGATGCGAGAGGTCCTCGTCATAACCGAGCTGAACGCCAACCGCGCCGGGATGCGCCTGCGCCGCAGCGACGAAGCCTTGCTCGAGATCGCGGTCGCCCGCGCCGAGCAGCGCGAGTTGGCCTCCCTGCGCCACGAGCCCCGGCAGGACCTCCAGCAGCAGATCGAGACCCTTCTGCCAGGACAGGCGGCTGACGACGCCGACAAGAAAGGCGTCGCTTTCTGCCGCGAGGCCGAGACGCTCTTGCAGCGCCGCCTTGTTCACGGCGCGCAGCGATGGGTCGCGATGGTCGTAAGGCGCAACGATTCGGCGATCCGTGGCGGGATCCCATGTCTCTTCGTCGACGCCGTTGAGAATGCCGCTGACGACATCGGCTCTGGCGCGCAGCAGGCCTTCGAGACCCATGCCGAATTCCGCTGTTTCGATCTCCAGCGCATAGCTCGGCGAGACGGTGGTGATGCGGTCGGCAAATTGCAGACCGGCTTTCAGGAAACCAATGTCGCCGTAATATTCGACGCCGTCCATCGAAAACGCATGCGACGGCAGATCGAGCGCAGTCAGCAGCGTCTTTGGAAATTTCCCCTGAAAGGCGATGTTGTGAATGGTGACGACGGTGCCCGGCCGCGGTTTGCCGGAATAATGCAGATAGGCCGGCGCGAGCGCCGCCTGCCAGTCGTGCGCGTGGAGAATGTCCGGCGCATAGCCCGGCAGAAGCCCCTGCGCGACGCGTTGCGCCGCCTTGGCCAGCGCCGCGAAACGGAAGGCGTTGTCGGCGTAGTCGTGGCCATCCGGGCCGGCGTACGGTCCGCCTTCACGCGCGTAAAGATGCGGCGCGTCGAGCACGAGCAGAGACAGGTCAGCGGCGCGGCACGCGATGAGCCGCGCCGGGCCGCCGAACAATTCGTCGAAATCGTGAACGCTCTCGCCTTCGTCGATCTTCGCCAGCAATGTCGGGTAGCCGGGAACGAGCGTGGTGACATCGACCTCCAGGGTCGCCAGCGCGGCCGGAAGCGCCCCGACGACATCGGCGAGGCCGCCGGTTTTCACCAGCGGCGCGATTTCGGAGGCGACGGCGAGAACCTTCATGAAACAACTCACATTTGCAGGAGATCGATCATCGGCTGGGTGATCAGACAGACGCCCTGCTCGGTCCGGCGAAACCGCTGCGCATCGAGTTCGGGATCTTCGCCGACGACCAGCCCCTGCGGAATCCGCACGCCGCGATCGACGACGACATTGGTGAGCCGCGCCGACCGGCCGATATCGACGTAGGGGAGCACCACGGCATTTTCGACGCTGGCGTAGGAATTCACGCGCACGCCGGTAAACAGCAAGGTGCGCCGCAGCGTCGAGCCGGAGACGATGCAGCCGCCGGAAATCAGCGACGACAGCGCCTGTCCGCGCCGCCCCACCTGATCATGCACGAATTTGGCGGGCGGAGTGATTTCCGCATAGGTCCAGATCGGCCAGTCGCGATCGTAGAGATCGAGTTGTGGCGTGAAGTCGGTGAGATCGATGTTGGCCGCCCAATAGGCGTCGACCGTGCCGACATCGCGCCAATAGGATTCCTGCTCGTTGGCCGAGCGAATGCAGGAGCGCTCGAAGTGATGCGCCACGGCTTTGCCGTGTTTGACGATGTAGGGGATGATATCCTTGCCGAAATCGTGACCGCTGTTTGCATCCCCGGCGTCGCGACGGAGCTGGTCGTAGAGGAATTTCGCCTCGAACACATAGATGCCCATGCTGCACAGGCTCTTGTCCGGCTTGCCGGGCATCGGCGGCGGGTCTTTCGGCTTCTCGACGAAGGACAGGATGCGGTCGTCGCCATCGACATGCATCACGCCGAAGCCCGAAGCCTCGCAGCGCGCCACCTCGAGGCAGCCGACGGTGACATCGGCGCCCTGATCGACATGCTGCTGCAGCATGTGCTCGTAATCCATCTTGTAGATGTGATCGCCGGCGAGCAGCACGATGAATTTGGGATCATAGCTTTCGACGATGTCGAGGTTCTGGAACACTGCGTCGGCCGTGCCGAGATACCAGTGATCTTCCGAAACACGCTGGCTGGCGGGGAGAATGTCGAAACTCTCATTGCGCTCGGGGCGCAGGAAGCTCCAGCCGCGTTGCAGATGGCGGATGAGGCTGTGCGCCTTGTATTGCGTCGCGACCGCCATGCGCCGGATGCCGGAATTGAGCGCATTGGAGAGCGCAAAATCGATGATGCGCGACTTGCCGCCGAAATAGACCGCCGGCTTGGCTCTGCGGTCAGTGAGCTCCATCAGGCGCGAGCCGCGGCCGCCGGCGAGCACATAGGCCATGGCGTGACGGGCGAGCGGCGCAGAGTCGAAGGCGGCCATGGATCATCCTCGCATCAGGTGTGCGTCGTCACGATTCGCGTGCAGAGTCTAGCGCATCGCCCTCGAATTCGAAGAACGAAACCGAAAGCGCCGGCAAGAGAATTCGCGCACGCGCCGGAAATCTGTCGAACGGTTCCGCACGCGCGGTGATTTCGCCGAGATTGCCGAGCCCCGAACCGCCGTAGACTGCAGCGTCGGAATTGAGCCGTTCGCGCCAGCGCCCCGCACGCGGCAGGCCGATGTCATAGGCGTCTCGCACTACCGGCGTGAAATTGGCGATCACGGCGATCGGCCGCGCCCGGTCGGCGCCGTAGCGCACGAAAGCGACGACGCTGCTTTCGGCATCGTCGACGACGAGCCATTCGAATCCTTCGCTCTCGCAGTCACGTGCGTAGAGCGCATCCTGCGACGCATGGAGACGATTGAGATCGCGCACGAAGGCCTGCAATCCCTTGTGCGGCGCGTGACCGAGCAGCCACCAGTCGAGGCTCTGCGCGAAATTCCATTCCGCGGTCTGGCCGAACTCCTGCCCCATGAACAACAGCTTCTTGCCGGGATGGCCCCACATGAACCCCAGATAGGCCCGTGCGCCTGCGAAACGGCGCCATTCGTCGCCCGGCATCCTGGAAACCAGCGCGCCCTTGCCATGCACGACTTCGTCATGGGAAATCGGCAGCACGAAATTTTCGGCGAAGGCGTAGACGAGACCGAAAGTCATGTCGCTGTGGCGCCATTTGCGATGAATGGGATCGGAGCCGACATAGCGCAGCGTGTCGTTCATCCAGCCCATGTTCCACTTGAAGCCGAACCCGAGCCCGCCAGCGTAGACCGGCTTCGTCACCCCGGCCCAGGCCGTGGACTCCTCGGCGACGGTGACGACGCCCGGATGCTGTTCATAAACCAGTTCGTTGAACCGTTTGATGAATGCCACGGCGTCGCGGTTGTCGTTGGAGCCGTCGGGATTGGGCGCCCATTCGCCGTCCTTGCGCGAATAATCGAGGTAGAGCATCGAGGCGACCGCATCGACCCGTAGCCCGTCGATGTGGAAGACCTCGAGCCAGTAGAGCGCGTTGGCGATCAGGAAATTGGCGACCTCGCGCCGACCCCAGTCGTAGATGGCGGTGTTCCAGTCGGGATGAAAACCGCGACGCCGGTCGGGATGTTCGTAAAGCGGGCCGCCGTCGAACAGCGCCAGCCCATGTTCGTCGGTGGGAAAATGCGCCGGCACCCAGTCCATGATCACGCCAAGCCCGGCGCGATGGGCGGCGTCGACGAATCGCTGGAGGCCTTGCGGTTCGCCGTGGCGCGCGGTGGGCGCATAGAGGCCGATCGGCTGATAGCCCCAGGACGCGTCGAGCGGATGTTCGGAGACGGGCATCAGTTCGAGATGGGTGAAGCCCAGGTCGACGGCATAAGGGACGAGGCTGTCCGCGAGTTCGTCCCATGTCAGGAAGCGGTCGCCGTCGCCGCGCCGCCAGGAGGGCAGGTGAACCTCGTAACAGCTCATCGGTGCGCGGCGCGGATCGATCGTTGCGCGGCGGGCCATCCAGTCGCCGTCGCTCCAGGCGAAACCTGCGGGCTCGGGAACAAGCGAGGCGGTCGAGGGCCGCAGTTCCGCCCGCTGGCCCATGGGATCGGCCTTGAGCGGCAGCAGCCGCCCGTCGGCTGAGACGATTTCGTATTTGTAGGCGGCGCCGGCGTCGACTCCGGGCAGGAAAATCTCCCACAGCCCCGAATCGATCCGCTTGCGCATCTGCGCGCGGCGGCCGTCCCAGCCGTCGAAGTCGCCGACCACCGAGACGCGGCGGGCGCCGGGCGCCCAGAGGGCGAAATGCGTCCCCGCGACGCCTTCATGCGTGACGACATGGGCGCCGAGCCGCTCCCACAGCCGCTTGTGCGCGCCTTCGACGAGCAGATGATCATCGAGCGGGCCGAGGACGGGGCCGAAGGCGTAAGGGTCGAGAAATATCCATTCGCCGAGCGCGCCGCGCGCCTTCAGTCGGTAAGGAAAGGCCTTCGACACTCCGGCGATTCGCGCCTCGAAGAAACCGTCCGCGCCGACCGGCGCGAGCGTGGCGATTTCCTGCCCGGTGCGGGTCTCTGCCCACAGCGCCGCAGCGCCGGGAACGAAAGCGCGGATGACGAGACCGTCCGGGGTCTCGTGGGGGCCGAGGACGGCGAAAGGATCGCCGCAGCGCGCCGCTGCGATGGCGGCGATATCGTCCGGCGCAGCGCGCCAGCTCGGGGACGTCATTCGAACTCCGTGGGCGCCCGGCCGACCGGCGGGCTCCGGATCGAATCCTATCATTGCCGGGCTGCAAAGGCGACAGCGGGTCGGCGCAAAAGAAGACCCCCGGCGCGGGCCGGGGGCTGGTCTCTGCAGCGATGCGTCAGGCGTCGCCCTTGTGGACGCCCTTGTCGCGGCTTTCCTTCAGGCGACCGTCGTGCCGGGGATCCTTGACCGCGCCCGGCGTGTGGCCACGATCTTCGCTGCCCGAAGACTTGCCGGCGGACGATCCGCGCTTCATGTCGCGCTCGTCCACGTTGTCCTTCGCACTCTTCATGTTTTCGCCCTGATCGCGGTTTTCCTTCAAGCGGCGATCATGCTCGGGATCCTTGACGGCGCCGGGGGTGTGGCCCGTGGCCTTGCCGCTTTGTCCGCTGCTGTGTGCGCCTGTTCCGGCCATGGTTTTGGATTCCTTCGTTTCGCCCCGGCCCGTCGCCCGTTTCAACGCGGCGCCATCGATTCCGTTCCTTGCAGCGCATGCTGCGCGAACTGACGTTTTTTGCGCAAAAAACGCGATTCCGGCGACGCTTTCGACGATTTTGCGGAAAAAAGGAGAAGCGAGCGCCGGGGATGATGGTCAAGCGTCGCTTGGCGCCGTATCATCCAGTTCGAGGAAACGCCGAAAAAACGGCCGAGCCGGCACGCCAAACCAAAAAGAGCGGGCGGATCATGGGCAAACAGGACGCCATTCTTGCCGAACTCGACGCGGCGGCGCCGGCGCTGCGCCGTTACGCGCGCGCCTTGTGCGTCGGCGCGCCGCCTGCCTTTGCCGACGACGCCGCGCTCGACGCCTTGCAGCGCGTCGCCGAGCGCATCCGCAACAGCGAAGAGCGGCCCGTGGACGCCGCGGCGGTGAGGCGCCTTGCCTATGCCGAAACCACGCGCACGGCGACTCGCAAGCTGCGCGCCAATCCGGCCGCGCGTATCGGCCTGTCCAGCGTCCCGGTCCTGCGCGGCCTTGCCGAACTGCCGGCGGAAGAGCGCGCCGTGCTGCTGCTGGTGACGCTGGAGGGCCTCGGCTACGACGAGGCCGCCGCCACGCTCGGCGTCGCGCGGGAAACCGCCATCGCCCGACTGATGCGGGCGCGCGCGGCGCTCGGCGCCCTCGAGAGCCGGCCAGCCGCGCATCTGCGCGTCGTGAAGTGACGGCGCCGATGCGTCCGCCCGCCGTCCACGAAGCTGATCTGCACGCTCTCGTCGATGGGGAACTGCCGCCCGAGCGGCGGCGGGAGATCGAGGATCATCTTGCCGCCCACGCCGAGGATGCGGCGCTCGTCGAGCGCTGGCGCCGGCAGAACGCCGCCTTGCGCGCCGCCTTCGAACAAGTGGCGCGCGAGGCGCCGCCGCCGGTCTGGCGTGCGGCGGCGCGCGGCGAAAACCGGCCGATGCCGATCGAGACCGGCGCCACGCACTGGGGCCGGCCGAGCACGCCCCGTTCCGTGCGGCGGCTCGACGACGTGCGCCGGGCGCGCCGGCGCAAATCGCTTCTGGTTTCAGCGGCGATGCTGCTGGCCGGCGTCCTCGTCGCCGGCGCGGCGGCGCTGTTCTTCCATGCGCACCTGACGGCGCCGGCGCCCGAGGCGGCGATCGGCGAACCCGCCGCCTCCGGTTATGTGGGGCGCGCCAGCCTCACCTATTTCACATTCGCCGCAGACGCCCGTCCGGTGGAGATCGACGCGGCGCATGGCGAACAGTTGCGCGACTGGCTGCGCGCGCGGCTCGGCTTCGGACGCGCTCCGGACCTGTCCAGTCTCGGGCTGAACATACTGGGCGGCCGGCTGATTCCCGGCGTCGCCGGTCCGGCCGGGTTGCTCCTTTACGAAGATCCGCGCGGCGCCCGCGTCGGCCTCTATTTCGAACGCGCCGAGGCGGAGGCCACGGCCAGCGCGCCGCCGCGGGTCGCGCCGGGTCAGGTGGCGATCGAATGGCGCGCCTCGGGCCTCGCCTTCGTGCTGATCGGCCCGCTGGGGCCGGAGGCGATGCAGGCGGCGGCGGAGAAGGCGGCCGCGGAGACGGCCGGGACGGAGGCCGGGGTCGCTGTCCGGAAGGGCGGGGCGGACGGGCGGATCGCGCCTTCGGGCGAGGCGCACTGAGTTCACGAATTTGATCTTGGGCGGATCTGCCAAGTTGGAGGGGCTGTGCCCGCGCCATGGCTCGGCAATGCCAATGCGCGAAATTGTCTCAGCATCGATCGATCTGAGCCGCTTCACAGCGCCGCTTGCAGATCAGCCAGCGTAGCCATGAGCGTCATGGGTTGCAGGGGCGAGACCTCGAGGCCGAGGGCGAGATAGAACGCCTTGGCTTCGTCTGAAATCGCATGGACGACAATGGCGCGAATGCCGATGATATCGGCGGCTTGCAGGACGCGCCTCGACGCGTCGGGCATGAGGGCGCGATCGATCGCCAGCCGTCCGAGCACCGCGACCCGCAAGGGATCGGGCATGTTGCGGCGGTTGCGCCTCGTATTTCGACCGCGCTGGAGGCGAGCGCGTAATGGGCAATGACGCGCTGATCCTCACACAAGACATAGCTGCGCGAGGCGCCGCTCGCGTGGTTGGCGCGGGGCGGCGTTTCAGCCAATCGTCGAGGACAGAAACACCGGAATCGAACGCGGTGACGTCGTGCGATTCATGGATGGGCTGCGGCGCCGAGAGCGACATTCACTCCCACGCAGCCGGCGTCGTCATCATAAGGCGCAATTTCGCGTTCGGTGCGGGCGGCGCATCGAGCCGCGCGACGAAGGCGGCATAAGCCACCGGGCTGACGCTGAAGAGCGCTTCATCGAGCACGGCGTCTTGCGCGGCGCGACGCGCCGAATCGAGCAGGAAATCCGTTCGGCTCTTGCCGAGCAGACCCGCCGCGCGATCGATGAGCGCACGATCCTCGGGTTTGACGCGGACATTCAGCGTTTCACGCTTTGTCGCCTGCGGCTTGGTTGCCATGGACCCTTCTTGCAATCAGCGCAATCGAAAGTCGCAATGCAATTGTCATTACAATTTCTCGAGGACGCCTCCCGCCCGTCCAACGACGGACGGGAGCGCCGATCTCATCCCTCCAGCAACCGACGCGCGATCACCTGCGCCTGAATTTCCGCTGCGCCCTCGAAGATGTTGAGGATGCGGGCGTCGCAGAGAACGCGGCTGACCGGATATTCCAGCGCGAAGCCGTTGCCGCCGTGGATCTGCAGGGCGTTGTCGGCCGCCGCCCAGGCGACTCTCGCGCCCAGCAGCTTGGACATGCCGGCCTCGAGATCGCAGCGCTTGCCTTCGTCCTTCTCGCGCGCGGCGAAATAGGTGAGCTGGCGGGCGATGTGGATTTCCAACGCCATGCTGACGATCTTGCCGAACACGCGCGGGAAGGCGAACAGCGGCTTGCCGAACTGGATGCGCTCCTTGGCGTATTTCAGTCCGAGGTCCAGCGCGCATTGGGCGACGCCGAGGGCGCGGGCGGCCGTCTGGATGCGGGCGGATTCGAAGGTCTCCATGAGCTGCTTGAAGCCCTTGCCTTCTTCGCCGCCGAGCAGGTTTTCGGCCGGCACCTCGAAATTGTCGAAGCCGATCTCGAATTCCTTCATGCCACGATAGCCGAGCACCTCGATCTCTCCGCCGGTCATGCCCTGCGCCGGGAAGGGCTCGGCGTCCGTGCCGCGCGGCTTCTCGGCGATCAGCATGGAAAGGCCCTTGTAGCCCTTCTCGTTCGGGTTGGTGCGGGTCAGCAGGGTCATGATGTCGGCGCGGACCGGATGGGTGATCCAGGTCTTGTTGCCGGTGACCTTGTAGGTCTCGCCTTCCTTCACCGCGCGCGTGCGCAGGCCGGCGAGATCCGAGCCGTTGTTGGGCTCGGTGAACACCGCGGTGGGCAGGATTTCGCCCGAGGCGATCTTCGGCAGATACTTCTGCTTCTGGGCTTCCGTGCCGCCGACGAGGATCAGTTCGCCGGCGATCTCCGAGCGGGTGCCGAGCGAGCCGACGCCGATATAGGCGCGCGACAGCTCCTCCGAGACCACGCACATGGCGATCTTGCCCATGCCGGAGCCGCCGTATTCCTCGGGAATGGTGAGGCCGAAGACGCCCATGTCGGCGAGACCGCCGATCACTTCGAGCGGAATATATTCATTCTTGGCGTGCCACTCCTGCGCATAGGGCACGACATGGTCGGCGGCGAATTTGCGCATTTCGCTGCGGATGGCTTCCAGCGTCTCGTCGAGGCCCGAAGCGCCGATGGTTTCGGCCGCAGAGTGATGGTCGATGAGTTCGGCGAGCCGCGCCTTGTTGGCGGTGGTGGCGCCGGCGGCGATCAGCCGCTCGACCGCTTCGCTGCGGCGGGCGGCGACGGCCGCGCCGGTGAGGCCGAAGTCGGCGAGGCGGACCACTTCGCCCTGGCTCATCGGAATGCCGCCGAACACCTGAGACAGGAATTCGCCGAAGCCGATGACATTGAGCAGCTGCTCGGTCTCGCCATAGGCGCCTTCGCCCGAAAGGCGTTCGGCGTAATCGATCAGTTCGCGCAGGCCCTGCACATAGGTGGCGAACCAGGCGAGGCCGTGGGCGGCGAACTGGTCGGCCTCGAACAGTTCGTTGGAGATCTTGCCATCCTTCGAGACGCGGGCGCGCACGCTGGCGAGCGATTCAGTGTAGAGCGCATCGACCGCCGCCAGCGCCGTCTTGGCGTCGGCGATCCAGGCTTTGGGGTCGGGCAGCGTGGTCGTGGTCATGGGGTCGCGTCTCTTTGTCTGGAGAACTCCGCCGCGGGGCGGGTCGTGGAAATTGGGCTCCTAAATGCCGCGCTTTGCGCCGCCGCGCAATATGGCCCGGGCGGGGAGCGACCGCTTGCCGCAAATTCGCCGTTCACTGGTGTTTTTCATGCCAATTCGAGGGGCAGGTCGATCTATGGGAAAAAAAGCCTTGCGCGCCGCGGGTTTCGCCGCGGTCTTTGTCGCAGCTGGCGCGGCCGGCGCCTGGGCCTATGTGTCGGCGCGGGCTCGGGGGCTCGTGGAGGAATCGCTCGCGGCCCTCCCGCCCGCCAATGCCGCGCTGGTGCTGGGGACGGCGCCGACGGTCCGCGGCGGACGGCCCAACCGCTTCTTCACCCGCCGGATCGAGGCGGCGGCGGCGCTGTTCGCGGCCGGCAAGGCGAAATATCTCATCGTGTCCGGCAATCAGTCCCAGGGCGGCCACGACCGCGGCGGCTACGACGAACCCTACGCCATGCGCGCGGCGTTGATCGCGAAAGGCGTCCCCGCAACGCGCATTTATTGTGACTACGCCGGATTTCACACACTCGACTCCGTCGTCCGGGCGAAGGAAGTGTTCGGCCAGAGCGACGTCATCGTGGTGTCCCAGCGCTTCCACGCCGAGCGGGCGGTGTATCTCGCCAGAGCCCGCGGCCTGGCCTTCACCGGCTATGCGGCGAAGGACGTGTCGCGGCTCTACGGCGCCCGCACCATGGCGCGCGAAGTGGTCTCACGCCTCGGCGCCGTCTGGTATGCGGTCTCGGGCCAGGGCGCCCGCATCGGCGGGGCGCCGATCACGCTCGGTCACGACGCGCCGGCCTGAGGCGTCACGCCGCCGCCGCGACTTTCGCGTCGACCGGCTCGATCCGCAGAGGCAGCGGGCCTTTGGGACGCACGGTGAAATCCGGCTGCAGTTCGAGGCGATGCCCGGCGACCGTCGAAAAGCGGAAACCCCTCACCAGGGTCGCGAGGATCGCCGTCATCTCCAGCATCGCGAAGCTCATGCCGACGCAGATGCGCGGACCGGCCCCGAAGGGGAGAAAGGCGCAGCGCGGCCGGGCCTTGATCTTCTCTGGCGCGAAGCGATCGGGATCGAAGGCGTTGGGCTGGTCCCAAAGTTTCTCGTGCCGATGCAGGCACCAGATGGCGACATAGAAGGGCTCCTTGCGAGAGACCTTTCGTCCGCCGAGCGTCGTGTCCCGCCGCGGCTGCCGCCCGATGGCCGGGGCCGGCGGAAACAGCCGCATCGCCTCCATGAGAACCTGTTTGGTGAATTGCAGGTTCTCGACCGTGTCGGCTCCGATGTCGGCGTCGCCTGTTACCTCGGCAACCTCCCGTCGCAGCCGCTCTTGCGAAGCCTCGTCCTTGGCCAACAGCCACAGCGCCCAGCCGAGCGCGACGGCGCTGGTTTCATGGCCGGCGACCAGCAGCGAATAGAGATTGCCGAGAAGTTCGGTATCGTTCATCCGCCGCCCCGTTTCCGGGTCCTGCGCTTCGAGCAGCAAGGCCAGCATGTCGCGACCGCCCCCGCCCCCGCCCCCGGCGCGTCGGGCGGCAATCAGTTTCAGGGTTTCGTCCTGGAGGATGTTCTGAGCATCGGCTGCGGCGCGTTCGCCGGGATAGGGAACCCAATCGGGGGCGCCGAAGAAAACCAGCATCCGCCGCCAGCCGATCGACTGGAGATTGGGCGTCAGGGCGTCGAGGAATCTTTCCCGATCGAGCCGGTCGGGCGCGCCGAGCGTCGCCCGTTCGATCACCGCGAAGGCCGTGCGTGACATGTCCTGCATCACGTCGTCGACGTTGTTTCCGCTCTTGCGCCAGATCTCCGCCCGGTCCCGCGCGCAGGCGACGAAGTCGGGAACCAGCGCCAGCAGATTTTCGTGCCGGAAAGCGGGCGCGATAGCGCGGCGCTGCCATTTCCAGTCGGCGCCATCGGCGAAGAACAGGCTGCCCTCGTTGATCGGGCCGGCGAGCGCGCGCTTCGACATGAAGTCGCGGTCGAATTCGTCGGCGCGGGTGATGAGGATTTCTTCGATCAGCCTGGGGTCGGCGAGGAGATGCGAGTTCGGAACCAGCGGCCAATAGCCGCGCATGGTGGTCCATCCGCTGCGGTAGGCGTCCGGAGGCCAGTTTTCGAGGAAATTCCGGAAACTGACGGGGATCGACGGTTTCGTGCGAGGCGTGAAGGGCGAAAAGTCGGGATCGTGAAACATGATTCGGCTCCATCCTTGGACGGGACACGCATACCATACCATCTGGTATTGTTTTGGCAAGCCAGACGGACTGTGCAAAATGGGGTGATCGCGCGCGCAGGAGACCGGATTGAGCCGCTACAGGAAGGACGACTGGCTGGAGCTTGGGGCGCGGCTGCTGGCGAGCGAGGGCGCCGCGGCGCTGACGCTCGAGCGGTTGACGGCCGCCGCGGGTCGGACGCGCGGCAGCTTCTACCACCATTTCGCCGATCGCGACGCCTTCCTGATGGCTTTGATGGATCGCTGGCGCAACGAAGTTCTCGTCGTCGACGGGCGTCGTTACGAAGAGGCGCAGACGCCCGCCGAGGTCAAGAAGCTGATGCGCGAACAATATCTGCGCATGGATCACGCCTTCGAGCGGGCGGCGCGGCGTTTCGCGGCCAACGAGCCGATCGTGCGCGCGGCGGTCGACGAGATCGACCGCGCCCGCATGGAGGGCGGCGCCTGCGTGCTTTCGCACCTGCGGCCGGAACTCGACGATCCGCAGGCGGCCGCCATCGTGCAATATGCCACGCTGGTCGGCCTGCAATGGCTGGTCGCCGACCCGGCCGACCCGCGCATCCCGGCGATCCGCAAATATGGCGACAAGCTGTTCCAGCTCGAGGACGAGGACGGCGGCTGACGCGTCCAACGGGGGTGCGGTTGCAGCCGGCTTCGTGTAGCCTCGCGCGGGGTCGGATTCGGCAAGGCGGAACTATGACGGACAGCGGCAAAATCCTCGTCGGCGGCGTGGCGGATCACAAGGGCGACTATCGCTGGCTCACCCTCGCCCTCGGCAATCGCCACGGGTTGATCTCCGGCGCGACGGGCGGCGGCAAGACCGTCACGCTCCAGCGCCTCGCGGAGGGCTTTTCGCAGGCCGGAACCGCCGTGTTCATGGCCGATGTGAAAGGCGATCTCGCCGGCCTGTCGCAGCCGGGCGACGGCCGCGCCGTGCTGAAAAAACGCGCCGCCGACATCGGCGTCGATTATGCGCCGCAGGCCTTTCCCGTGTCCTTCTGGGACGTGTTCGGCGAACAGGGCCATCCCGTGCGCGCCACCGTCTCGGAAATGGGGCCGCTGCTGCTGTCGCGGCTGACGAGCCTCAACGAGACGCAGGAGGGCGTGCTCAACATCGTCTTCCGCGTCGCCGACGAGAACGGCCTGCTGCTCTATGATCTGAAGGATCTGCGCGCGGTGCTGAATTTCGTTTCCGACCACGCCTCTGAAATCCAGACGCAATATGGCAATGTCGCCGCCGCCAGCATCGGCGCCATTCAGCGGCAGTTGCTGACGCTGGAAAATCAGGGCGCCGACCAGTTCTTCGGCGAGCCGGCGCTGGATGTGACGCATTTCATCGCAAAGGCCGAGGACGGCCGCGGCCTCGTCAGCATTCTCGCCGCCGACAAATTGATGCGCGCGCCGCAGCTTTACGCCACCTTCCTGCTGTGGATGCTGTCGGAACTGTTCGAGACGCTGCCCGAGGCCGGCGATCTCGACAGGCCGAAGCTCGTCTTCTTCTTCGACGAGGCGCATCTCCTCTTCACCGATGCGCCCAAGGCCCTGCTCACCGCCATCGAGCAGGTGGTGCGGCTCATCCGCTCCAAGGGCGTCGGCGTCTATTTCGTGACGCAGAACCCGCTGGACGTGCCGGATACGGTGCTGGGCCAGCTCGGCAATCGCGTGCAGCATGCGCTGCGCGCCTTCACCCCGCGCGACCAGAAAGCCGTGCGCGCCGCCGCCGAAACTTTTCGCCAGAACCCGGCCTTCGACGCTGCCGAGACCATCATGCATCTGGGCGTGGGCGAGGCGCTTGTCTCGATGCTGGACGCCAAGGGCGTGCCAGAGATGGTGGAAAAGGTGCTGATCGCCCCGCCGGCCTCGCGCGTTGGGCCGATCACGTCGGAGGAGCGTAAGGCGTCGATCGAGGGCGGCATGTATTACGGCCTCTACGACACGCCGATGGACCGGGAATCGGCCTATGAGGTGCTGGAGAAGCGTGCAAAGGGCACGCCGCTCGGCAAGGCCGTGAAGAAGGCCGGCCCGGCAGCGCCCGCCCCGGCGGAGGCGCCCGAGAGCGAGGCGCCCGCGCCCGAAGCGGAGCCAAGCTCCGGCGGCGGCATCATGGGAACGCTGGGCGGCCTCGTCGGCGGCCTGTTCGAACGCGGACCGCGCGGGGGGCTGTCCCCGGCCCAGCAGGCGCTGAAAGGCGCGCTGACCTCGGCGGCGCGGTCGGCCAGCACGCAGATCACCAAGGAGATCCTGCGGAATGTGCTGGGGGGGATGTCGAAGTAGGGTCGGCTGAAACCCTTGTTGTCCGTGACCCGGACCTGACTCCGAGTCCACGCCCCGCCTTGCCACGCCCCCCCTTTCCCATTATCCTCCCAGAAAACCGCAACCTCACTCGGTGACATTCGTGGTCCGTTCCGCCGCCATTGCAGCCTGCGCCGCGCTTTCCCGCGCATCGCTGCCCTGCGCGCTTCTTAGCCGCCCCTGACGCCCGACGGGCTCGTCCCAGGCGGTCAGGGGAACATGTGCTTCGAACGAATCCCGGCAGCGGAAGGAATTCTCCCAGATGACCACCCCCGATGACGCCAATCGCGTCCTGATTTTCGACACCACCTTGCGCGACGGCGAACAGTCGCCCGGCGCCTCCATGACCTTCGAGGAAAAGCTCGAGGTCGCCGATCTGCTCGACACGCTCGGCGTCGATATCATCGAGGCCGGCTTTCCCATCGCCTCGCAGGGCGATTTCGACAGCGTTCAGGAGATCGCCCGAAGGGTGAAGCGCGCCTCCATCGCCGGTCTGGCGCGCGCCTCGGAGAAGGACATCGACCGCGCCGGCGAAGCGCTGCGCGAGGCGGCCAATCCGCGCATTCACACCTTCATCTCCACCTCGCCCGTGCACATGAAATACAAGCTCCAGATGGAGCCGGAAGCGGTGCTGGAGAAGATCGCCTTCTCCGTGAACCGCGCCCGCAATCATGTGCCGAATGTGGAGTGGTCGGCGGAGGACGGCACGCGCACGGAATTCGATTTCCTGTGCCGCTGCGTCGAAACGGCGATCAAGGCCGGCGCAACGACCATCAACATTCCCGATACGGTCGGCTACACCACGCCCGCCGAATATGAGGCGCTGTTCAAGGCGGTGCGCGAGGCCGTTCCCAACTCGGACAAGGCGATCTTCTCGGTGCATTGCCACGACGATCTCGGCCTCGCGGTCGCCAATTCGCTGGCCGGCGTGCGCGGCGGCGCGCGGCAGATCGAATGCACCATCAACGGCATCGGCGAGCGCGCCGGCAACGCCGCGCTGGAAGAGATCGTCATGGCGCTGCGCACCCGCAGCGACGCCTTGCCATACTGGACCAATATCGAGCCGAAGCTGCTGACGCGGGCCTCCAGGCTGGTGTCGGCGGTCACGTCCTTCCCGGTGCAATACAACAAGGCCATTGTCGGCCGGAACGCCTTCGCGCATGAAAGCGGCATCCATCAGGACGGGATGCTGAAGAACGCCCACACTTACGAGATCATGACGCCCGACAGCGTCGGCGTCTCCAAGACCTCGCTGGTGATGGGCAAGCATTCGGGCCGGCACGCCTTTCGCGAAAAGCTCAAAGAACTGGGATATGATCTGGGCGAAAACCAGCTCGAGGACGCCTTCAAGCGCTTCAAGGATTTGGCCGACCGCAAGAAGCTCGTCTACGACGAGGATCTCGCCGCGCTGGTGGACGAAGAGATCGACACTGCGCACGACCACATCAAGGTGCTGGCGCTGATGGTGATGGCCGGCACGCAGGGCCCGCAATCGGCGGCGCTGACGCTGGACATCGGCGGCGACAAGGTCACCCATCAGGCGACCGGCAACGGCCCGGTGGACGCCATCTTCAACGCCATCAAGGCGCTGGCGCCTCACGAGGCGGTGCTGGAGCTCTATCAGGTCCACGCCGTGACCGAAGGCACCGATGCGCAAGCGGAAGTCTCCGTGCGCCTCTCGGAAGAGGGCCGCTCCGTCACCGGCCGCGGGGCCGATCCGGACACGCTGGTGGCTTCGGCGCGCGCCTATGTGTCGGCGCTCAACAAGCTGATGGCCAAGCGCGGCCGCACCAAGCCCGAGGCGCTGCAGGCCTGAGGCGATCGTCCGTTGCGGATCGCCATGTCTGACGGTGTCGAACATGGCGATTTCCGGATTTGTCCACAGGCGCGACCGGAACGAAGGGTGATTCATCGCGAGTCGCCGATTCGACCCCGATTCGTTCGGGGCGCGTTCGAAGCGTGAAAATCTCCCGGCAAATCTGTGTCATTTCGATCCAGCGCCCCTCCCGCTCGCGGCCGGGCCGCGCTACAAGCCGCGCATGATCAAGACGGCATCCTCCGCCGGACCCTCGGCTGCGCCCCGGCCGGCGGGAGTCGCCGCGGTGCTCGGACCGACCAACACCGGCAAGACCCATCACGCCATCGAGCGGATGCTGTCGTTCCCCACCGGCATGATCGGCCTGCCGTTGCGGCTCCTCGCGCGTGAGGTCTACAACCGTGTCGCGGCGCGGATCGGGTCGGACAATGTCGCGCTGATCACCGGCGAGGAGAAGATCAAGCCGCGCGCCCCGGCCTATTGGGTGTCCACGGTCGAGGCGATGCCGCGCGGGGTGGAGGTGGATTTCCTCGCCGTCGACGAAATCCAGCTCGCCGCCGATCTCGACCGCGGCCACGTGTTCACCGACCGGCTGCTGAACTGGCGCGGACGCGCCGAGACGCTGTTGATCGGCGCCTCGACCATGCACGGCCTGATCTCCGAACTGTTTCCGCAGGCGCCTGTGTTCGAGCGCCCACGCCTCTCGAAACTGACCTTCGCCGGCGACCGCAAGATTTCCCGCCTGCCGCCGCGCAGCGCCATCGTAGCCTTTTCGGCCGAAGAGGTTTACGCCATCGCCGAATGGATCAAGCGCCAGCGCGGCGGCGCTGCGGTGGTGCTCGGCGCGCTGTCGCCGCGCACCCGCAACGCCCAGGTCGATCTCTTCCAGAACGGCGAAGTCGATTATCTGGTCGCCACCGACGCCATCGGCATGGGCCTCAATCTCGATGTCGACCACATCGCCTTCGCCTCGGACCACAAATTCGACGGTCGGCGCAATCGCCGGCTGACGCCCGCGGAAATGGGCCAGATCGCCGGCCGCGCCGGCCGCCACATGAGCGACGGCACCTTTGGAGGCACAGGTCGCTGCCCGCCGTTCGACGAAGATCTGATCGAGGCGCTGGAGGAGCATCGCTTCGATCCATTGCGGCTGTTGCAATGGCGTAACCACGATCTCGATTTTTCCAGCATCGAGGCGCTGGCGGTCTCTCTCGACGCCCCGCCCGATCGCGAATGTCTCGCGCGCGCCCGGATCGCCGAGGATCAGGCGGCGCTGGAAACCTTGTCGCGCGACCCCGACATCCGCCGCAACGTCAGGACCCGCGCCGATGTGGCGCGGCTGTGGGACGCCTGCCAGATTCCCGACTATCGCAAAACCTCGCCGGCAGCCCACGCCGAACTCGCGCATGCCGTCTTCGGCTTCATCGTGCGAAACGGACGCATTCCCGCCGAGTGGATGCAGCGCAATCTGGCGGCGACGGACCGGGTCGATGGCGACATTGCGACTTTGGCGAACAGACTGGCGCAAGTTCGCACTTGGAGCTTCATCGCCAATCGTTCAGGGTGGCTGGACGATCCGGAGCATTGGCAGACCGCCGCGCGTCAGGTAGAGGACAGCCTGTCCGACGCGCTGCACGAACGCCTCACCCAGCGCTTTGTCGATCGCCGCACCAGTGTGTTGATGCGCCGCCTGAGAGAGAATGCGATGCTCGAAGCAGAAATTACCCCCGCCGGCGACGTTATGGTCGAAGGACAGCATGTCGGAAGCCTGCAGGGATTTCGCTTCACGCCTGACCCCGGCGCAGCCGGGGAAGCCGCGAAGGCGCTGAACGCCGCTGCGCAAAAGGCGCTGGCGGGAGAATTCGAGGCGAGAGCCCAGCGTGTCTTCGACGCCGTCGACGACGCTTTGGTGCTCGGCAATGACGGACTCGTCCGCTGGCTCGGAGAAATCGTCGGCAAGATCGCCGCCGGCGCCGCCGTGCTGACGCCGACCGCGGTGGTGCTCGCCGACGAGCAGCTGACCGGCGCCGCGCTGGACAAGGTCAAGCAGCGCCTCGACCTGTGGCTCGCCGCGCATGTGAAGAAATTGCTGGGGCCGCTGGAAACGCTCGAAAAAGGCGAAGGCCTCGACGGCGCGGCGCGCGGCGTCGCCTATCAGATCGCCGAGGAGCTCGGCGTGCTGGAGCGCGGCCGGGTGGCGAAGGAGGTCAAGGCCTTCTCGCAGGAAGACCGGGCCGCCCTGCGCAAGCTCGGCGTGCGTTTCGGCGCCTATCACCTTTATCTGCCGGCTTTGCAGAAGCCGGCCCCGCGCGCTTTGGCCGCGCTGCTGTGGGCGTTGCGCCATGGCGGGCTGGATCAGGTCAAGGGCATGGAGGAGGCGCCGCATCTCGCGGCCTCCGGCCGCACCTCCTTTGCCGCCGACGCCGCCATTCCCAAGGGATTCTATCGCGCCGCCGGCTACCGGCTGTGCGGCGACCGCGCCGTGCGCGTCGACATTCTGGAGCGGCTCGCCGATCTGATTCGGCCGGCGATCGCCTACAAGCCTGGGGTTTCGGCCGGTGATCCGCCGCCCGGCTCCGCCGACGGCGAGGGCTTTGTCGTGACGGTGGCGATGACGTCGCTGACCGGCTGTTCGGGCGAAGCCTTCGCGGCGATTCTGAAATCGCTCGGCTATGCGGCGACGCAGCGCCCCGGCCCGGCGATCACCGGGCCGCTGCTCCCGGCCGCATCGACAACGCCGATCACGCCCACTCGCGCCGCACCCGAGGGCGTCGAAGGCGAGGAGGCGGCGCCGCCGGCCGCAGAGACAACCGAAGAAGCGGCCGAAGCCGCTCAGGCCGCGGAAGACGCGCCGGCCGGGGAAGTTGCTCCGACCGCGGAGTCCGGGACGGCGCCGGCTGTCGCCGCAGAAGCCGAAGCGACGGAAAGCGCGGCTGAGACTCCGGCCGAGCCGGAATCCGAAGCCGATTCGCCGGCTCCGGAAACCGAGACTGTGGCCGAAGGCGAAGCCGCGTCGGAAAGCGCCGAGCCGGCCGAGCCGACGCTCATCGAGATCTGGGCGATGGCTCCGCGTCCCGCCCATTCCGGGCCGCGCCGTCCTCATCAGGGGCAGGGGCAACGCCGGTCGGGCGGCGGCGGCGGCGAAATCCGCTCCGCCGAGGGGCAGCCATCGCAGCACCGCGGCGACCGGCCCCGCGAGGAGCGCTCCGGCGGCCAGAGACGCGACGACGGTCCGCGCCGGGACGACCAGCGCCGCAGCGACGCGCCGCGCCCGGGCGGCGGCCCGCGGCCTGAGAGCGGTTCACGTCCACAGGGCGGCGGCAAGCCGCGCTTCGACGGCAATCGTCAGGATGGCACCCGGCCCGGAAGCGGCCCGCGGCGTTCCGGCGGCGCGCCGGCTTTCGTTTCCACCGAGCGGCGCGAGCGCGACCGTCAGCCCGATCCCGATTCGCCTTTCGCCAAATTGCTCGCGCTGAAGGCGGAGCTGGAGAAAAAGGGCAAGTGACCCGCAAGGGCAAGTGACGCAAAAAGAAGAAGTAACGCTAACGCGTTCGAAGGCCGCGCGCTCTTGCCAAGACCCGGCCCGATGACCTATTGCTTGGGCTCCCGGGCCGGCGCGTGGAGCGCCCGACATGCCCATTCGCCGATTTTGCCGACGCGGCGGCGCTTCGCCGCCCCGGCCCCCGCAACAGGCGGCTGCAGCCTCGGGCGGAGGGGCGCGGCGTTCGACAAAGGCCAGATATGACAAAAATTCTTCCCGTGATCATGTGCGGCGGCTCGGGCACGCGAGTTTGGCCTGAATCGCGCGAATCGCTGCCCAAACAGTTCATTCCTCTGGTCGGCGAACGCTCGACCTTCCAGACGACGATGATCATGCTGGCGGACCCCGCCTTCGAGAAACCGCTGATCATCTCCAACAAGGACTATCGCTTCCTCCTCGCCGATCAGCTGCGCGAGATCGGGCGCGAGGCCGACATCGTGCTGGAGCCGATGCGTCGCGACTCTGGCCCCGCCGTGGCCGTCGCCGCCGCCCTGGCTGCGCGCCGCGCCCCGGATACGGTGGTGGTGATTCTCGCGTCCGATCACGTCGTCCGCGATCCGGCTGGCCTTGTCGCGCTTTGCAAGAAGGCGGCGGAGGCGGCGCATGACGGCTATATCGTCACGCTCGGCGTCAAGCCCGACACGCCGGCCACCGGCTACGGCTATCTGCGCCCCGGCGCGCCGATCGCCCCCGGCTCCGATGTCCTCAAGCTCGAATCCTTCGTCGAAAAGCCCGATCGCGAGACGGCCAAGGCCTATATCGAGGCCGGCTATTTCTGGAACAGCGGCAATTTCATCTTCCGCGCCGACGTGATGCAGGCGGAAATCGCCCAGTTCGAACCGGCGATGTCGGAAGCGGCGGAAGCCGCCGTGGAAAACGCCACGAAAGATCTGGGCTTCCTCGTGCTCGACAGCGACGCCTTCGCACGGGCGCCCAAGAAATCCATCGACTATGCGGTGATGGAAAAGACCGCCAAGGCGGCGCTGATTCCCGCCGACATCGGCTGGTCGGATGTCGGCACCTGGCGCGCCGTGTGGGAACTCTCCGACCGCGACGAGTCCGGCAACAGCATTCGCGGCAACGGCGTGGTGATGGGAGCCACCAATGTGCATGTGCGCTCGGACGACACGCTGACCACCGTGGTCGGCGTCAGCGACGTGATCGTCGTCACGACCCAGGACGCGGTGCTGGTGCTCGATCACGAGCACGGCGATCAGGTCAAGCAGCTCGTCGATCAGCTCAAGTCCGAGAACCGCCGCGAAGCCGGCGAACACAAGCGCATCTTCCGGCCCTGGGGCTATTATCAGGGCATCGACGAAGGCCAGCGCTATCAGGTCAAGCGCATCGTCGTGAAGCCGGGCGAGCGTCTCAGCCTGCAGAAGCACTTCCACCGCGCCGAACACTGGATCGTCGTGCGCGGCACGGCGGAGGTCGGCCGCGACGAGGAAATCCATCTCGTCCACGAAAACGAATCGATCTATCTGCCGATCGGCTGCAAGCACCGGCTCACCAACCCCGGCAAGATCGACCTCGAACTGATCGAGGTGCAGACCGGCTCCTATCTCGGCGAAGACGACATTGTCCGCTTCCAGGATGTCTACAATCGCGGCTGATCCGGTCAGGAGCAATGATCATGGCGGGTTTCGCCGAGATGCCGTCGCCGCCTTATTTCGCGGTGATCTTTTCGTCGCAACGAAGGGATCCGGACCCGGCCTATGATGAAATGGCTGCGGCTCTCGACGCGCTGGCGAGAGAGCAGCCCGGCTTTCTCGGGCGTGAAAGCGCCCGCGGAGCCGATGGTTTCGGAGTCTCGGTGAGCTATTTCTCGAGCGAAGCGGCGATCGCCGCGTGGCGCGCGCAAGGCGATCACTTCGCTGCGCAAAGGCTCGGGAAAGAGCGCTGGTACGACGAGTACCGCGTCCGCGTCGCGAAAGTCGAACGGGCCTATGGGGGGCCACGGTGACATCGCCTTCGCCGCGCATCAAGATTTGCGGATTGACGACGCCGACGCATCTCGCCGCCGCCATCGACGCTGGCGCCGACATGGCCGGCTTCGTGTTCTTCGAGAAAAGCCCCCGCCACATCGATCTCGCCGTGGCCCGTGTGCTGGGGATGATGGCGGCAGGGCGCATTCTGAAAGTGGCGTTGACCGTCGACGCCCGCGACGACGACCTTTCGACCATCGTCGACGAACTCGCGCCCGATCTTCTGCAGCTTCACGGAACCGAATCGCCCGAGCGCGTCGGCGCCGTGAAGGCGCGATTCGGCCTGCCGGTGATCAAGGCGATCGGCGTCGCCAGCGCCGTGGATGTAGGGTCGGCCGCGCCTTATGCCGGCGTCGCGGACATCCTGCTTTACGACGCCAAGCCGGCGCCCGGCGCCGCGGTTCCGGGCGGCGCAGGTGTCGCTTTCGACTGGAGCCTGCTCGCTGGCCTCGATCCTGACGGGTCGTGGATGCTGTCGGGCGGCCTCGACGCCGCCAATGTCGGCGAGGCGCTGCGGGCCACCCGTGCTCCCGGCGTCGATGTGTCTTCGGGCGTCGAGAGCGCGCGCGGCGTGAAGGACGCGGCGCTGATCGAAGCCTTCGTGCGCGCCGCGCGGGGCGGGGCGGCGGGCTGACTCCGTCGCTGGAACGTCGCTCGAACATCGTATTTTCGTGCAATGCGGCCCTTGCGGAACGCAGCACGAACGTTTATCGTGTTCATGATTTGTTTAAGCGCGTCGGCGACCATGCGCGCGGCGAGGGCGACCCGCCGGGGGGATTTGCGAAATGCTCACGAAGAAACAAAGCGATCTGCTGCGCTTCATCAATGAACGGCTGAACGAAACCGGCGTGCCGCCGTCGTTCGACGAGATGAAGGACGCGCTGGATCTGCGCTCCAAATCCGGGATTCACCGGCTGATTCTGGCGCTGGAGGAGCGCGGCTTCATCCGCCGCCTGCCCAACCGCGCCCGCGCGCTGGAAGTGCTGCGTCTCCCCGAATCCTCCACTCCGCGCGGCGCCGCCCGCGGCGGCTTCTCCCCTGCGGTGATCGAGGGCAATCTGGGGCGCATCCGCCCGCTCCCGGCGCGCGAGGCCGACGAAATCGAACAGATGGTCGCTGTCCCGGTCATGGGCCGCATCGCTGCCGGCACGCCGATCTCGGCGATCCAGAGCCGCAGCCACACCATCTCCCTGCCGCCCGATCTGCTCACCAGCGGCGAACATTTCGCCCTCGAAGTGCGCGGCGATTCGATGATCGACGCGGGCATCCTCAACGGCGACACGGTGGTGATCAAACGCCAGGACAACGCCGACACCGGCGACATCGTCGTGGCGCTGATCGACGAAGAAGAAGCGACGCTCAAGCGCCTGCGCAAGCGTGGCGCCTCCATCGCCCTCGAGGCCGCCAACCCCGCCTATGAAACCCGCATCTTCGGCCCCGACCGGGTGCGCATTCAGGGCAAGCTGATCAGCCTGCTGCGCAAATATTGAGGGATTTTTTGTCGCGTGCGGCTTTCGCGCGCTTCCATCGGTGAAGCCCTCTCCCCATCCAGATTTCGCTCCGGCGAGTTCGCAATCCTCACGTCATGGCCGCGCGTGTCGTGGCCCGCAGACCAGCGGCCGACGGGAGCATTTGCGCGGGCCCGGCGATAGACGCCCGTGAAGGCGCCGCCCTGTCGCTCCTCCGCGAAGCAGCGGAGGGTCGGGGAGGGGCATTTCCTGATTGCGCGAGACGAGTTCGTCTCACTCCCCGATCTCGCGCGTTGGCGGATCGCCTTCTCCAGTCTCGGCGCGCCGCGGTGGCGGCGCGGGGGACCAGGGGCGATCCTCGTCGGGTGACCGCGCCGGGGTGATGCGTACGCCGTCCGGGGCCAGACGCAACGTCACAGCCCCCGTCGCTTCGAGGCGCCGCCGGTCGACGACGATCGGGGCCGCGCAACCGCTCGGCGCGAACAGCGGCGTGACGAGGATCGCCGCTCGCCCGCAATCTTCGACCAGCGCCGCCCGATCGGCCGCCAGCGCCACCGTCCGTCCATCGCTGGCCTGTCCAACGCAACCGACTGCGTCGCAGCGAACTCCGCCCCGCGCCGTCAGGGCGCGGCGCCCATCGCCGTCCGCCCGCAGCCACTGCTCGGCGGAAAAGGCCGAAACATTCCGCCCCAGCAGAGTCAGTTCGCCGGACTCCAGCCGCAACGCCGCCGCCTCGCCATTGGCCGCCACCGCCAGATCGAAAGTTTCGCCGCGCGTCGCGCCCAGCAGACCGACCAACGCCAAAGGTATCGCCGTAACCCGCAGCAGTGCGCTGCGCCACAGGGCTGCGGACAGCACCGCCAGCACCAGCGCCGCCATCGCCGCCGGCGGAAAACTCTTCACGGTGAGACTGGCTCCCGGCGCTTCGGCGATCACCCCCGCGACCCGCGTCACGAGATCGATTCCCATGCCGAGCCAACGCCACACCGGCCCGTCGAGACCCAGAGGAAACAGCAGCGCGCCCAGCAGCGCACAGGGCACCGCGAAAAATTCGATTGCCGCCAGCGTCAGCGGATTGCCGATGAGCACATAGGGGCTCAGTTCATGAAAATCATTGGCCATGAAGGCCGCCGTGGCCGTGGTGGCGCAGGCGGTGGCGACGAGGGCGGCCAACGGACCATCGGCGAGACGTTCACCGACGACGCCGGCAAGGCCCGGCCTCGCGCCTGCCGCCGCGGCACTCTCCGCGCCGCGTCCTTGCAGAAAGTCGCTGCGCCATTCGTAGAAGGCGATCAGCGCCGCCACCGCCGCGAAGGAGAGCTGAAAGCCCGCGCCGAGAATTGCCTCGGGTTCGAACGCGACGACGAAGAGAACGGCAAAGGCGAGATTGCGCATCGACAGCGCGACGCGATCGGCGAGAACGGCGCCGAGCATCAGCACCGTCATCACCAGCGCCCGCTCCGATCCGATGCGCGACCCTGCGAACAGATCGTAGAAGACGGCGCCGGCGATCGCCAGCCCGGCCGCCCATTTGCGGATCGGCCAGTCCAACGCGAGCATCGGCGACAGCGCCAGCAGCCGCCGCAGCCCCACGAAGAAAATACCGGCGACGAGGGTCATCTGCACGCCGGATATGGTGACGATGTGGAAGATGCCGGCGCGGCGAATGAGGTCGCGGGCGCTCTCGGACAGATAGCCGCGCTTGCCGACCACCATGGCCGCGGCGATCGCGCCGGCGTCGCCGCCGAGGACGCTGTAAACGCGCTGCGCGAGCGAATTACGAAGCCGGTCGATGGACGCGGCGAACCGCAGATCAGGCGGCGCGGGCGCCGGCGGGGCACGCAGTTCGATGCGCCCCAGCGCGCTGCCGACGGCGCCGATCCCCATGAAATAGGCGTCGCGCGCGAAATCATAGCCGCCGGGCAGCGCCGCATGCGCCGGCGGCATCAGCCGTGCCTTCAGCGCCACGAAATCGCCGGCGGCGAAAGCCGGAGGCTTGCGTGTCGTCAGGCGCGCCCGCCGCGGCGCCGGTCCGGACAGGCCGGAAGCGCTCGCCACCCGCAGGACGAAACGGGCGCCGGCCGGTCGCAACTCGACTTCCTCGACAAAACCCTGCAGCTCCGCAATGGCGAGACGATGGGCGATGGGCGCCGCGACCCGCGCCGTGCGCCAGGCCGCGCAGGAAAATCCGGCGGCAGCGCAGGCGAGCAGCAGCAGCGCGGCATGCGCGACAGGCGCGCGCCCCTGCAAGGCCGCTGCGCCGATGGCAAGGACGAAGCACAGGCCGCCGGCAAAGGGCAGCGACGGCTCGCGAGCCGCGCAAAAATACAGGACGACGCCGGCGCCCGCGGCGGCCGCCAGCCACAGGAACGGACGCCGATACGCCGTTTCCGTTTCCCAGGCGGCGATCAGAGCACCCTTTAGCTGCGCGCGGGCGCGGCCGCGACGGCCAAGGGCGCCGGCGCTGACATCCGTATCCGCAGCGGAGACAACTCTCGACACGCGGCGCTCCTCGAGACCCGACGAGGAGAGACTAGCCGCAGGAGAATGCGCCCGCAACCAAAGGATTAATCGGATTTGCCGGCGCAACTCGTCGCCGCGCCGCGGGTTGAAATAGGACTGCAGGCGGACTAATCGCAACGGCAGAGACTTCTCGGGAACAGGACAAAAAGATGATCGGCAGATTGAATCACGTGGCGATTGTGGTCGGTAGCGTCGAGGCGGCGTCGGCCGTGTATCGCAATGCTCTGGGCGCGACGGTTTCGGCGCCCGAGTCGCTCCCCGAGCACGGCGTGACAGTCGTCTTTGTCGAGTTGCCCAACACCAAGATCGAACTGCTCGAACCCTTCGGGGAGGCTTCGCCGATCGCCGGCTTCGTCGCCAAAAATCCCGGCGGCGCCATTCACCATGTGTGCTACGAAGTCGACGACATTCTGGCCGCCCGTGATCAGCTGAAGGCGGCCGGCGCGCGCGTGCTGGGCGACGGCGAACCGAAGACCGGCGCCCACGGCAAGCCGGTGCTGTTCCTGCATCCCAAGGATTTCTGCGGCACGCTGGTGGAGTTGGAGCAGGCGTGAACGGACGGGCGGCCCCCGCGCCGGACGACGAAAGGACGAGGGCATGCCGTTTTCGACGCCTCTGGCGGTCGCGATCTTCTTCACGCTCTGGTGGGTGATCCTGCTCGCCACCTTGCCGCTTGGCGTGCGCTCGCCGGAAGAGGAGGGCATCGAGCGTCCGCCGGGAACCGACCCGGGCGCGCCGGCGGCGCCGCAATTGTGGCGCAAGGCGGGCTTGACGACGATCCTCACCGTCATCGTCTTCACATTGGTGACGCTGACGGCGAAATACGCCGGGCTGGAACCCTGACGCGGCGCGCCCTTACGGCGGGCGGCGGGGCCGAGCCGGGGTTGACCTTGCCGGCCCACGCGGTTACTCACCACGGTACGCCGCGCGGCCGACCGCGCCCGGCGCCGCGCGCGTCTTACGGACGCGCTTCGGCGGGCGTCACAGTTTGGCACCTGTTCGGCCCGTCCTCGCCGGTCCGACCCAAATCCAAACGAGCGCGTAGCTCAGTCGGTAGAGCACCTGACTTTTAATCAGGGGGTCCTGGGTTCGAGCCCCAGCGCGCTCACCAAGGAAATCAGATAGTTACAATGGTTTTCCCTCGCTTTTTCGACCATCCGATTTCCAAAAGTAAGCAATAAGTAAGCAGCCGGCTCCAGATAGACCCCCTCCCCTCTTCCCGAAGGTCCACACCTGACCACCTGGGCGAAATCCGTGCCTTCTGGCGCGCGTATGGACTCCCCCTCTCTTTCTTTTTTCTTTCTGTTGAGAGAAAGGGTCGTCCAGTCGTCCAGAGTCGTCCAACGCCACGGATTTTCTGGCCTCCCGAGCGGACGACACGAAAAACAGGGTCGTCCAAGGTCGTCCAGGTCGTCCAAGCCGATCCACACCCGCGGGTTGCGGCGACGCAAGCGATCGGCCGGCAGCGCCGGAGTCGTGGCGAAAAATCGAGGTCGTCTGTGCCGCGGACTTCGTCCGGCGCGAGCGTGATGGCGAGACGGAGCAGCGACGAAGGCCGCGTCGGCGAGAGCCTCAAATTTAGAGCTCAAGTCAGACGGAAGGAAAATCAATAACTTGCGTCGGGTCGTTTACCGGCCCTAAATCCGATTTTGCCTGTAACACCCTGACTTTAGGCTTGTTTTTAGACTGCAACTGCCGAAATGCCGGGCAGCAGCGCCCCGCAATGGCGAGGCGCCTGGGAAGGACCCGCGATAGGGGGGGGGTATGGGCGCCCGGCTCGCGCCGAGCGGAGGCCGGCGTCGAGGGGCTTGGACGTGGCGAGAGTTGAAGTCGAGAGGGCGCGGGCCGGGCAGCGCCAGCGTGCGCACACGCTCGGGCTATGGAGCCTCCGGCGCTGCCGGCGCGGCCTCGGCGACCATGATTGTGAGTGTGCGCTCGCCGCTGTGCTTGCGAGCGATCGTGATACCGTGGCGGCGCAGCAGCGGCGCAGCGCGCGCGAGATCGTTGGAAAGCTTGATCGGGGTTTGTGGCCAACCCCGCGAACGGCGGATCGACTCCCCTACCTTCGGCGACAGCAGATCGAGCAGGCGCGTCGCCGTGCCTGCCCAGCCGCGCGGTTCGTCGTCGTGAATGAAGGATATGAGGGCAGATGCGACGGGGTCCGCTTCGATAGCGCCGGCGTCCAACTCGTCCCGATTGCCCTGGTAGATGCTCGAGAACCAACCCGCGGGCCAGCCCATGCGCGGCGAAGCCGCTTCGATCAGCCGTTCGAAGTCCGCCATGCGGGCCGCGCGCGGCGGCTTGGTCTTTTCGAGTTTCGACAGTGCGAACGACAGCACGTCGAGGAGGGCGCCGAGGATCGTCGGCGCCGCCGCCGCCCATTGCGTCTCGATTTCCTCTTCCGTCTTGCGCAGATCGTCGGGAATCGGCTCGAGCCGCACAATCAGCGATCGGCTGGCGAGATCGGGTCGGCTCGCGAATGAGGGAATGCCGTTGAGGATGATCGGGTTCTTGACATAGGCGACGTTTTCCTCGGCGTCGGAATATTTGACGCGCGCCGAAAAGCCGCCGCCGGTCGCGATGCGGCACAGCGCGTCGGACAGATCGCCGGAGATCGACGACACATTGTCCAGCGCCAGCACATGGGCGTTGCGTGCCGAGACGATCAAATCCGTTTCGTCCTTTGGCGGCGAGCGCACAGGGGCGATGTTCGGGTCTACGAGGCTTCGCAGCAGGCGCGAGAGGGTCGACTTCGCCGAGCCCTGCTCGCCGTTGAGCATCAAGATCGGGTAAGGCCCGCGGGGCCGCAACGCGGCGAGCAGCCAGCCGACGAGCAGCGCGAAGCCGGCCTCGTCGGTGTTGGCGAACGGCCGCAGCGCCGCGATGGAATCGCCCATAACCTGCGCCGGCATGGGAAGCGCTGTCATCGCTGGCGAGCGCAGCATTGGGCAATCGTGCTCGTGCAGCACTTGCCACCCGTCGCGGGTGATCTTGACGACGCTCCAGTCGTCGCGCCCCAGGTCGAGGAACCATGCGCCGCCCTCGGCGCCGACGCGCAGCCATGGCTCGCGCAAGGGTCCGTCATCGATCGCGCGTGCGCACAGCAGACGCAAGGAGTCGTCGAGGGTTCCCTTGCTCGGCGGCGTCAAGCCTTGCGCATAGGCGCGCGACGCAATCCAGCGGGCGAATTCTTTGCTTTCGACCCGGCGATTTTCGCGATGGCCGCGCTTTGCCGGGAAGGTCACATAGGCGGTCTGGTCGGGGCCATGCCAGAATTCGCAGCCGGCTTCGTCGACGATGTTGAGGACTATCTCGCCGCCGCGCTTGCGGCGCTGCGGCTTGCCGTCGTCGTCGTCCGCGGCCTTTTTCCCCTTGCCCGCCGCTGCGGCCCTGGCGCTGGCGATGAGCCCCTCGGCGCGGGCGGTGTCCCAGCCTTCGGCCTCGGCGTCCGCCGCGTCCCAGCCGGCCGCGACGCCCGCGGGCGGCGAAATGATCGCAACAGAGACGGCGCCGGCGACGAGCGCCAGCTTTTTCACTTCCTCGGCGTATTTCTCGCCGGGTTCGTCGGCGTCCGGCCATATCGTGACGTAGCGCCCGGCGAGCGGCGACCAATCCGCCTTTCCCGCGCTTTTTGAGCCGTTCGGCGAGGTGATGCAAATACGCTTCGGCAAGAGCCGCTGTGCGGCGTCGGCGGACTTTTCGCCTTCGGTCACCACCACAGGCGCCGAGGCGTCTTCGGCCAGCAGATCGAGCCCGTAAAGCGGCCGTGGCGCTGGCCAGCTTCGCCAGCCCCATTCGAGGGCGCCGCCAGCCGTGCGATAGAGCGCCAGCGGCCGAAATTCTTTCCCGCCCGGTGGATCGAACCGCATGGCGAAGCCGAGCGACTCGCCGGACGCATCGTTGTAAGTCCAGATCGCCGAGGGTTTGCCGAGCTTCGGATGCACCGCCGGCCGCTTGGGCGCATCGCCGGGAATGGGCGAAACCAGCTCGGCGGCGGGGTTCTCGGCGGCGACTTTCAGCCGCGGCTTGCCAGCGGCGCCGAGCGGCGCGAAGGGATTTTCACTCATAGGCGTCGATCCCGAGCATCTCGGCGACGCGCAACGCCGCTTCGTCCTGGCGCAGGCGGAAGAGATAGGCGGCGAGCGACACGAGATCGCCACCCTTGTCGCCGGTGGCGAAGTCGCCCCATCGGCCGGAGGTCATATTCACCTTGAAGCTTCCCGGCTTGTGGTCGGCGCGGGTCGGATTGCGCGCCACCCATTCGCCGGCCCGCGCCTTGCCGTCCGGAAGCCAACGGGCCAGGATGGCGGGCGCGCTCCGGGTTGCGGCCTCGGCGATGCGGGAGAAGTCGATAGAGCGGCGGCGCATGATTTTCGAAGGTCTCGCGGGGTTATTTCTTGTCCATTCGGAGCCCGCATCGGAGCCGGCGCCAAGAGATTGAGTGTCACCGCGCCAACTGCGGCAAGCGGCCGGTCGGCGCCGTCGCGAGAGAGACGAGCGAGCCGGTTACGCTTTCTTGCACATTGGCAAAATACGCGATGTAGGTCCCCGGCCAGCCGGTCTGCCGATAGAGGCCGATGACATGGTAGGGCGCGTCGCCGGTGTAGCCCATGACGAGGCCGGTGCCAGACGAGACCAGCACGCCGTCAATATAGAGGTCGTAGGAGCCCGTCGTCGGATGCGAGTTGATCCGCGCCACGATGCGATACCAGCGCCCGACGACGCAGGGGCTTGCCGCCGTCCAGCGCGGCGTGTTGGCCGTGCCGTGGGCGTTGATCGTGACGGTGAATGAATTGGTCGAGTCGAGACCGAGCGCCCATTGCGGCGCGTCGGCCCCGGAGTAGACGCCGACAACAGGATGCTCCTGCGTCACCACGAACCACGGCGCGAGGTTGGCCGGGAGGCTCGTGAACATCACATCGTAGGCAACCCAATGATCGACGCCGTTGGTCGTCGACAGGCTGCTGGTAATTTCGGACCTGTCCGAGTCATGGATTACAGCGTCGCCAGCCCCGTAAGGCGGGTTTAGAAACTGGTCGCCGGCCCGCATTTCGAACCGATGGACATTGCCGCCGTGAAACCGCTGATAGGCGTAGCCGTTCAACCAGTTCGCATGGACGTGCCAGCTCGTCGAGTTGATCGGATTGTATGCGCCCGAGGACAATTGCGCGTCGGGGACGAACCATCGCTGCTGAATAGCCCCGACCGCGGCGAGATAGTCCGCCACATCCGCCGCTTCGTCCGCCACCTGCTGAGCGGTGAGAGACCCGCCGATCGCCGCATAGGCGAATGTCTCCGCGGAATAGAGGCCGGCGACATTGCCGCCGATATTGAACGGGGTCGAGTCGACCGCGGCGCTCGCTGTCGCAGTCGAGCCCCATTGGACCCCGGCGTGGTAGAGCTGGACAGCCGATGCGCCGGAGCGATTGACCGAGAGCATCCCCGTGCCGAGACCCGGATACGGGGTCGGTGAGCCGTCGGTCGACGCGCTATTGATGCGCTGCGTCACGCCGTGCAGCGTATTGCCTGCTGCATTTTGCCAGCCGATGCGCACCGACGAGTTGCCGAGCATGTAAGTCGACTGCGTCGGGCTCGAATTGGCCGTGAGCCAAAACGAAATGTTGGCGCTATTCTGCGTGAACAGGCCGCCGGCCGTCGATGGCGTGTAAACTGTTTTGAGATACTGGTTCGTGCCGTTGAACGACATCCCGCCGAACGCGGTGAACACGCCCGGCGTCGCGGGGTCCAGCAGCGTGAAAGTTGCGCCCTTGAGATTGAGATAGGCCGTCGCCTTGTCTGGCGCGGCAAGCATCCAGATTGTGTCACGAAGCTGCCACCAGCCATGCGCTTTGGCCGCGCGAATGAGTTCGTCCAGCGCGACGACATAAGCGTCGGTCTGCGCCGTCTGCGAACTGCCGGCCGCAATGGCGCGCGTCAAAAACGCCTGCGTCTCCACCTCGCGCAGCGGTGCGGGCGAGAACGTCTGGTAAGGAGGCTGCTGCGGGGGGCCCATGCTGTAGAGTCGGCTAAGAGCCTGCGATGGCGTGGGCGACAGCAGCACGACCACGGCAAACAGTTTGCGATAAACTCGATGCCTCAGTGCAAAATTCATCATTCGGTCTCCAGTTTTGCCGCGCTCCGGCGGCGCATGATTTTCGAAAGTCTCGCGGGGTTATTTCTTGTCCATTTGGCGGGTCAGCCATTTTTCAACAGCGGCCGGAAGCAGCTTTTCCGCCGTGTCGTAAAAGGCCTTTTCCGTCTCGCCTTGCACCATTTCCTTGGGAATCGCCGGCCCGAAGAGCTTGTGTATCGGCAAGCGCCGGGCGCGATGTCCGCCCTGCATTTGCCGGACGAAGACATGACCATTCGGGCCGATGAACGTACGGGGAAAGACGCGACGCTTGCCCCATGGCGCCGCAGAGACGCCTTTCGAGGTCCGGCGCGGGTCGAATTCCTTGAGGGAAAGCGTCACGTCGCGAGCGATGATTCTGTATTCGCCCTTTCCCGCGCCGAGGGCAGAGTTCGAACTGATCACGCCCAGCGCCCGGCCATATTTGACACCGGCCTGTTTTGCGACGGCGCGCACAACCTGCGTTTTCGTCTTGCCGCCAACTTCGTCGATGGCCTTGCCGATCGCATAGAGCGATTGCGCGCCCATGTCCTTGAACAGCTCGGCGAGGCTCCCCTTCATGTTGAAGGTGACGCCCAACATTTTCGCGCCTTGCCGGCTTCCAAGGGCGAAGACGCCGCCGCCGAAATCTTCCCGATACCTTTTCGACATGATCCGCTCCCTCGCCGGCGCGCGCCGTCAGTTTTTCGTGGCGGCTTTGGATTCCTCGAGCATTTCGATCGCCGCGGCATAGCGTCGGAGGCTGGCGACCGTCTCTTGCCAGCCGTGGGCGCGGATCAGCGCCGCGACATGAACCTCGACGATCGACTCGCAGTAGAGAACGATGTTTTCAGGTCGATGCGATGCCTCGACGCTGGCGACGCTCTGATAGGCCGCGACGCGCACGGCTGCGCGAACGGCTTCCCGAGCGGCCTCCAGATCGAACGGCGTGGGATCGAATTCGGTCGTCACAGCGTCACCTCCGGCCCGGCGGCATGGTCACGCCCAATAATTCGTCGTGCTGGCTCAAATTGCCGCTCGTGAGAACCTGTTGCGTGACCTGTGTGATGAACCGCGGATCGGGCGCGACGGTCACGCGAACGCCAATGTCAGCGGAGCCTCTGAGTTCGGCCGGCGGCGCCGCCGTGGCGTTGCCATAGGGACCGAAGCCGAAGCCGCCAGGCCCACGGCCGCTACGCACGCCAGAGGCCTCGGCGAACAGACGCGAGCGCGCCGCCTCGGCGATCGGCCCGCGGCCGAAAATCGCGTCGACCTTGTCGGCTTGTGCCGAGGTTTCTTGAAGGCCCTGATAGGTTTTGTAACCGAGCATTCCAGCGGTCCCGACCGCTGCCAGCGGGCCGAGGAAATTGAGCGCGGCGCCCGAACTCGCCAAAAGGCCCGGGCCGCCGAAATAGCCGCCCAGCGTCGACAGCGCAGCATGGCCGCCGAGCAACGCCAAAAGCCCGGTCCCGAGTTCAGCACGAATGCGGCTTTTCGGATCGTCCTCGAGGCCCTTGCGAGCCGTGTCCAGCCCTCGCGACATTTGGTTCACGAACGACGTGATCGCCGGCACCAGGTCCTTGCCAACCAGCGCCGATAGCGCCTCGAATTGGTTCTTGAGCCCTTCAGCCGAAAGCGTCAGGTCTTTTTCGGCAAATTCGAGCGCAGCGTCGAGGCCGCGGGACTTTTTCGACAGCCCGGCGTCCTTTTCAAACATCCGACGCTGCGTCAGTTGCTCCGCGACGAACTGCGCAGCGATGCGGCTCGAAAACATCCGCGCAATCCGCTCGTCTTGTTTTCCAGGATCCGTGATCCCGTGCGCCTCGAGCGCCGGCCCCAAAACCTGATTGATCCACTTGAAGGGATTGAGACGCGCCAACTCGGCATTCTGGACACCCCCGGCGAGCACGCCCTTGATGTCGCCGGTGGTCGTCTGCGAGAGGTATTTGTATGTTCCGTCCGGATTTTTGTCCTTGCGCAGAAGCCCAAGTTCGTCGAGTTCGTGAACAGCAAGGTTCGACATTTTGCCGCCGACGATGGCGCTGTAGAACGCGCCGCCAGCCGTGCCGGCCTGCGCGCCGCCGTGGTGCTGAATCAGGGTCGGCATAATTCCGGCCACGAATTCCGGCTCATAACCCATCGCTCCTTGACGGCTATATTGCGCATAGTCTTTGAATTCTTCGGGATTGATCGTGCTGCCGAAGGTATTGATGGCCTTCGCGATACCTTCAAGGTAAGTTTTGAAGGCAGCCGGATTCTTTGCTGCGCCCATAATTTCGGACGCTTTGATGACAGAGTCGACTTTTTGCTCGACTTCTTCAGGGCTGGCGTGCGGATTCTTGAGCTTGTATGTCAGTCTGAATTTCATCACCTCTTCGAGCAATTCAGCGGCCTCCTCGAAACCGCCGAAGACCGATCGCATCGTGCGAATCGTGTGCAGAATTTCGTTGACCGAGATCGCTTTGAACTTCGAGTTCGTCCGGCTCATGATCGCGCCGGCTTCTTCGATTTCCTTCTCGGTCATGCCGGCAAGCTGCATGTCATTGAACTCGTGCGCCTGCTTCGCGGCGGACTTCGCCAGCGCGGCAATCATCGGCTCGCTCGCCATTGCCGCCGAGGCTGTCGCCACGGCGCCGCTGGCGAACTGCGACGCCGCGTGCGCATGCGGCGCTGCGGCGTTGACCCGCGGCGCGATGGAATCCACGCGCATGAGAGCAGACTGGTAAGTCTGCCCCATGCGCCGCGTGAATTCCTCGTTTTGAAGGTGGCGCAGCCGATCGATTTCTTTCAGCCGATCAGCCTCGCGCCCGGCCTTCGACATGCTGGAGGCGACACCATCGAAACCGCGCTGAATGCCGCGCGCGGCGCCTTCTCCTTTGCGCTCGAGTTGCTCGAGCTTGCTGCCGATCGCGGAAATCGACGGGCCGGTTTTGTCTTCGGCGCTGATCACCGCGACCGACTCGAGCTTCTTCATGCTCATGGCGGACACCTATCTTTTGTCGGCTGTTTCATTGACGAACGCCAGGCGCTGCTCCGCCCAGAACGCCAGTCGGGAAATGGTCAGATCATCGAGGGTCCGCGCGTCCCATCCATCTCCGAAGACGAGCCTTCGGGCGAAGCGGAGTGCGAGCCCGAAGGGGGTTTCTCCGTCTTCGTTCGGGTAAAAAAACCGATCACAGCGTCCCGCAGCGCCAGTGTGTCTGTGAGGTTCAATTGCCCGAGGAAGTTCGGATCGCAGTCGGCAAGGCGCTCGATCCACGCGCCGGTCACGGCCGTGGCTTCCTGCAAGAAGCCGCCGCCGCCGGGAAGCGTGCACCAGTTCGAAGGCGAGCCGAGATCCATGTAGTCGCCGAATTTCGGTTCCCGCAATGTGATTTGCGTGAGAGCGGCGCCGCCTGCGCCCTTAGCGCCTTCAGTCGTGAGGTCGATCGTGATCATAATCTAGGTTCTCCTTGTCATGCGCGCCCGGTTGCAGTGCGGCGCGCGTAAATGGAACTGGCGAGCGCGCCGAAACTCGACGGTTTGGCGGCGTTCGCCGCTGTAGGATTTGCCTCGAAGGGGTCGCGCGATTTTTGCGCTTCGCGACGCGATGAGGACTCCGGCTTCTTTCGCGTGTAGATCGCGGAAGCGAAATCATTCAGTCCCGCCAGCGAAGTGAGGCGCGGGCGATCGGCCGCCGCCGACGGTGGCGCCCCGTTGGCGCGCGCATAGATCGCGGCCGCGAATTCGTTCAGTCCGGCAAGCGACTTCAGCCGAGGTCGCGACGACCACGCCTCCTTGGATATGCCGTTCCGGCGCGCGTAAATCGCTGCGGTATCGATCAAGATGCCCTGCGCCGGGTGATTGGCGCGCGAGAGCATGGCGTCTGCGCCATTTGGCGCCGCCGTCCCGTTGAACCGAGCGTAGATTCCCGCCGTGTCGATTACTCTGGTTGACTGTGCCGGCGCACCGACGATGTTCGCGGGTGGGAGGGACACCTGCGTTGCGTGTTGCGCTGCGCGCGGGACCGAGGACGCGGACACGCTCGGACGCACGGGGGCTGCGGATGCAGCTGTTGCGCCGAGCGAAGAAGGCATGACCGTCGCGACTGGAGCCGCCGGCAACCGGCCGGTGACGGCACGGGCGGCGATCTCCGCCACGCTCGGCCCGCCGGGAGGCGTGTATGCAGCGCAGCCCGTGGCCGCAACAGCTTCGTCGTGTTCACGCTGTTCCTTCGACGCAAGACCGAACCTATTAGCGAACGTTTCCATTTGCTTGCTCCTGGGGAGAATTGCCGGCGGCGCAATGCGAAATCCGGCGACGCATCGCTCGGCGCTACGACTTGGCGGGTGGAGCCCATGCATGAGGGCCGCCAGGGCGACGCTCGGGGTCGCTCGCGGCAGCTGGCGCCTTTTCGAGCGCGGCGATCGACTGCGCGGGCGTCATGTCGGTGTGGCAGGCCAGATGTATCGCCAGCCCCTCGCGGCCTTTTGCGGAGGAATGGGTCAGAATTTCCGCCATGCGCTTCCTTTCGGCGGAAGCGCCCAGCGTGCGCTGGTGCATCATACGAACGGCGTCGGGATTGATCGGAGCAACAGTCATGATTTACCACTCCCTGCCTTTCGAGAGCCGCGACGGTCAATCCGCACCACGCGCTCGCAAGCGAACTTTTGCGCCGGGCTTTCGCCATGCTGCCGGCTCAGCCGCGGCTAGAATGACAGCGTTAACTCCGCGCCAATAATGAGCTCTGATCAGTCCAATTCGCGAAGGAGTCTCTCCAGCCGCTGGAGCGACTGTTCTCCGCTGCGCACGACGCGCGCCATTTCGATCAGCGTTTCGACTTCGCCGGCCTCGAGCCCGTTCTGCAGAACGACAGAATTTTCCGCGCGGCTGTCGACGTAGGGGAACAAGCTTCGCATATTGGTCTTGAGCCCCTCGCTGAGCGCCTCGATGGTATCCACCCATTCCTGCAAGGCGCTTTGGAACACAACGAAATCCCGCTGCAGCGGCGTCATTCCGGCGTGAGCTTCCTCGAGCAGCTTCTTCAGCAGCGCCGGCGCTGCCGCCACAGCGGCCTCCAGATCGGCGACTTCAGTTTCGAGCTCGCCGCGGCGCTTGATGCGGGCCTGGCGCGGCTGCTTGCCATCGTCGCTTCCGAGGCCCAACGCTTCGGCAGCGACAGAGCCCGCGTCGACGCCGGCCGCTTCGGAAAGCTCGGTTTTGGCGGCGTCGAGGCGCGATTGCAGCGACGCGAAGCCGGCGCGCGCCTTGTCGAGTTTCTCGACGAATGCGGTGGCGGACGCGAGATTGGCGGGAAGATCGGGCATGGAGGGGATGGTCGCGCGATCGACTTTGATGGTCTGCATGAAGTTTCTCTCGGTTCGTGAGGAAAAGTTGCGGGGCACCTCTATGGAGGTCCGCGGCGCCCCGCGCCGGCTTCGTCGAATTCGGATGCAAACGGCGCCAGGCGGGCAAGCGAAGCGCCGACATGCAATCACGACGACAAGGCCGGAGCCCTTGCCTGTCGCGGGTTCACCGCGGCAGACTTTTCAAGAACGCGTCGAGTTCCGGTGACGCGATGATGTTCCTTTGCGCTGCTTCCGTCATCGCCGCCGGCCTGTCCCCAACCAGCTCGAGCACCCTGACCGCTTGCGCGACGGGGAGATCGGTGCTTGTGGCGAGATGCGCGGCGAGCGTTTCGAGGCCCCGCGCCGGCGGCGCCGTCATGATGTCGGACACGCGCTTGCGCTCGGCGATGGCGCCTTGCGCGCGCGCGTTCAGCATACGCGAGGCTTCACTGACGATCGGCCCGGCGACACGGACGGCTTCGGCGATGCGGGCGATGTCGGGACGTTTCATCGTTTGCGGATTCCTGTGCCTTCACGCTTTCAGCCTCGCGCCGCGCGGCGCTGTTCTTCGTGATCATCGTGGCCGATTCCGTCGGGCGCCGTCGTGGTAAATTTCGGGAGATTTTTCCCGGTCGCGGGCGTGGCGAGGTGCGCCCTGACGACAGCAACGTCGACAAGGACGCGCCCGGAAAGGCGACGCTGCGCCCCGATTCCCATGATGAATTTACGCAGGGTCTTGTCGGTCATGCGGAAGAGAGCGCAGGCTTCCTTCACGCTGATCAGCCCGGCGAGCGCGCCGCCGGCCGCTTGTTCCAAATGAGCCTCGCCGCCCATGCCGTCGCCTTCGAGCGCATCCGCTTCGGCAAGCAGCGCCTGTCCATGGGCGATGATCGCCAATGCGCGTTCGCGGATGCGGGCGGCGGCTGGGTTCATTTTTTCGGACCCTTGCGCGGCGCCGGGGCGTTGCCCGCCGAAGCCTGCAACGCCTCGGCGCGCGCGTCTTCGCGAACATCGGCGCCGACGCGAAGCAGGCTGGCGCCGATCGCTTCACAAATGCGCTGACGCGCAGCGTCTTCGGACACGCCGAGCAAGGCCGCGAGCGCCGAGGCAACGCCGGAGCCGCGGGTGGCACCCATGCGCCAGATTTTTCGGGAGAGGTCGAAGCGCATCGTGTCGCCGCCCGGCGACTTCAGGACGATCACTCGCCCTTCGGGTTCCCATTCAAGAGAGAATATGCCGATGGCTTCCGTCAGCAGGGGGCCGGACAGCGCCTCGACGACTTCGGCGCGGGTTGGCGCCTCGCGAAAGCGCGACGCATTGAGGGTGTCGGCGATCATCTCTTCCGCAAGGCGAACCGCGGCGAGATAGGAAGCGGCGCTCATCATTGCACATCCTCCGCTTCGGAGGAGTTGTTGCGCGCCGACGACGCTATGAAGGCGTCCAGATCGACGATTGCGTATCTCACACTTCGTCGACCGAGGCGCCGCCAAACCGGGCCGCCGCCGCGAAGGCGCCAGCTCTGAAGCGTCCGCTGAGAGACGTTGAGAAAGGCCGCGGTCTCGGCTTCCGTCAGGAGCCGGTCCAGCGTGCGAGAATGCGTTGCGGTTGGCGGGATGACGATCGTCGAGATCGCCGCCACCGAGGTTGAAAGCTTTTGGGACAGCGTCATAAGCCGTAGCTCTTGCTCCACCACCGCACCATTGCGGCGGTGAGAGCAGAGAACGACGAGGCGCGTGAGAAAGCATCGTTTTAACCACGGTCATTTTGGGTGGGTTCGATACATTGTTGTTTACGGTTGAATTTGTTTCGGGCAGCCGCCGGCGGCGGACTTCATGTTGCCGTCGCCGCGGATCGATAGAACCGCATGCCTTTCAGCTGCTGAAGCAGTCCAAGCCCGCTATTCGAAAATGTGAGAGGCGCCGCGGCAACGGCTGGCGAGAAAGCGGGCGGTCTTCTTGCTCATCCGGACCTTATTGAAACCCTGCAGCACTTCCTGCGTCTGGCGCTTCGATTCGTCGCGGAATCCTGAAGCGATGGCGCGTAGACTGTCGGCCACTGGCGTCGAGGCAGTCCGATCGGCCATGTTACCGAAAGTTTCGGCGAGCACCCCGAGCCTATAGGAACCGATGCGCCCATGTCCTGAGGCGCCAAATTCGCTTTCCAACTTCTCCAAGGCCATTGCGACGGCGCTCGCAACAACGGCCTCACCTTCTTCCCCCGGCGGACGGAAACGCAAGGTGTCGAGATCGACCCGGCCTTGCATGACGAAACTCGGACCATTCGGAAAGTCGAGAAAAATGACGCCTTCGCCGCGCTCGATTTCAATGGTTCCCTGCTCCGTCTTGATTTCAGCGCGAAGCATGCCGGCGTCGTCGCTGTCCATGGATTCGACATAGGAAGGGGTGGTGTCTTGCACGGTCATTTTCCAGTCTCCGTCGTGCTGTGCCGCGCGCTGGCGGCGATGAAAGATTCGATGTCTTCGAGCCGATAGCGGACGCTGCTGCTATCGGCGAGCTTGATGAAGGCCGGGGGCTTGCCGGCCACGCGGCGCTGCTGCAACGTCCGCGGCGACCAGCCCAACAATCCAGCCGCTTCCTTTTCGGTCAGCAATGCCGCCGTCGCGGAGCTTTTCGCATCCATTCGCTTTGTCCTCCGATGTTGCGATTAGCTACGCTCACACAGAAAACGGCCGCGGCGTGAGCGGCTTTCAGCGGCAATTAATTACCGCTGGCGACGGTTCTTCCCGGATCGGCGTGATGATCCGCACCACCTCGCGCCGAGGCGTTGGAGCGCCGCGGCGGCGCGCGCTATCAGGCGATTCCGTCGCCTCGGCGATGGCGACGCCATATCCGGCCCGCACAAGGCGCTGGAGAATGTCGTTGGCGTCCTCGGCGGGGATGGCGCATCCGACGACTTGCGCCGGCGTGCCGGTCTCGTCCAGCGCGGTGGCGATGATCCGCGCATCATCGGCGAAGGCCACATAGACGCCCTCGAAACCGGCAAGCAGCAGATGCTTTCTGTTCTCGTCCCGAAGCTCGCGATACTGGCGCTCGAAGGCGACGAAGGCAGGGTTGCGGCGCGTCGTCCTCATGCCGGCAGCTCCCATTCGACGATCGGCTCGCCAGCCATCTCGAACAAGTCGAAAATCAGAGAATCCAGCACCAGAAAGTCTGTCGTCGGGGTTTCCAGAACAGGCCCTTCGGGGCGATGGCGCAGCGCCGAATCCTTGGCGAAGCCGGCGAAGCGATCGGCGTGACACCAGGAGATCGCCCGCGCCTTGATGATCAGCCCGTCGACCGTCGACGCTTTGGCCTCGAGAATGCGGGTCAAGAGCCGCAAGCTGACGGTGGTGATTTGCAACTCTTCTTCCGCCGTCAGATTGCCGCGCGCGAACAGATCGGCCTCCCATTTCCGCGCCGCCGTCATTTCCACGCCGAGCGCCATCAACGCGGCGTCGGGATGCGCCACGGCGGGCGTGGCGCCGAGCGCGGCTGCTACAGGCGCAGCAGCGAGGAAGCGCCGTCGGCTGTGTCGATTGGTCATGACCGGTCCTTTCCTGCAGATCGCCCGCGCCAGCCGGCGGCGGGCGGGTTGAAAAATTCAGAGAGCGCGTCGAGGTCGGCGAGCCCGCTTTCGGCCGGGTCGTCTTCGGCGTCGCCGCCCTCCTCGAGGTCGGGGTCGGCGTCGAGGTCGTCGGCAAGCTCGATCAGCGCTGCGGAGAAGTCGGCGCGCCCGGGAAGCGCGAGACTGTCGTCGAGATTGCCCAACGCCTCGAGCACGGCGGCGACGCTCCGCCCAAGGGCCGGCAATCGCGCCGCGGCGTGCAGCGCTGGCGTTCGGCGGGGAAAACGGATGATCATGTGCTGGCCCCGGTCACGGAGCGGGCGGCGAGTTCCGCGGCGAGATCGTGACTGCAGGCGGCGAGCAAGGTCATTGCGCATTCGCGGGTCGCATCGGCTTTTTCTCGCGCCAGACGGCGCACTTTGCTGGAGCGATAGTTGCGCGCCTTGATCGCCTCGAAAAATGCCGCGTCGGCCGCGACAGCGGCCTTGAAGGAAGCCTGCAACTCCGGGCTTTTCAGGCGAAGTACGAGGGCCATGAACAGCGCCTCCGGCAACGCGTTGCGGATCGGATCGCCCGCGAAAGCAATGGCGAACGCGGAACAGGCGACTTTGAGAACGTCATCCGCGATTTCGACTTCGGAGCGCATGGGCAGGCTTCCTTTGGGCAAGGCTAGGGCGGTCGCCAGGAAGGGGGTTCCCGGCGCTGCTTTTTGAACTGGCGTCTTCACGAAATTCGTGTATGATTAACGCTAATCGTTGATTAGGAGCCTGTCAACGGTTTTCGTGAAATAGGAGCGGTTTTCGTTGATCACGCCACCTCAATCGCGCGCTGCCAGAGGCCTGCTTGATTGGTCGCAATCGGCTTTGGCTCAAGCGTCCAACCTCAGCGAAAGCACTGTGCGGGACTTTGAAAAAGGCCGCCGCACACCGTCACCAAACAATCTCGCAGCAATCCGCGCCGCCCTCGAATCGGCCGGTGTCGAGTTCATCGCAGAAAACGGGGGCGGCGCGGGCGTGCGCTTGCGCAAGCGGCGCGAGCCGAAGTCGTGAACAAGCTTCCCGAACTTTCGCAGGCGTGGACATTGGAAAGTGCGGTTTGGGCTTTTGCCGCCGACAAGGATATTAAAGAACAAATTGATTTACAAAAAGGAGAAAAGTCTCCACGGCACAGGGACGGATTGACTTCGGAGCCGATTTATAGAGGGCTGATTGCGGCAATTTTATCAGGAGAAGTTTTATGTTTTGCAAGAAACGGAAGCCAGCGAGAGCAAAGAACAATAATACCGCCAGATTATTTCAAAAGCTCTGGTGTTGTTGCTTACTCCATGAAAGATCATATATTCTGGAAGGACATTCAAATATTTGATGTTCTAATAACACCATCAAATCAGATTCCTACAAAAAGGAACCCGCGCAACGCAGGCAGGCGAGCGCAAATTAGATGGGATAAAATAGTTACTCGCCTCAATCAAAAAATAAAAGAGGATCGGCAACCAAAGACAAAGTCAGAACTGAAGCAATGGGTGGAGGCAATTGCTGAGGATGTCGGAGGGCCGCAGCCCGGCGAAACAACGATAAGAGATTATTTTATGACACACCACAAGGATTTTTGGGATTCAATCGGAAAGAAGCCGAAGCAGCGCCTTGATCCGCCCTAATCGCTGCAAAACGGCGTTGGCGTCGGACTGCGATGCGAAAGCGCAAACGGTATCGCGCAGATCATGGAGGCACCATGTCATCCGATTTCGTAGCACTCGGCGAGTATGCCCCCGTCGACGCCGCGCTTGCCGACGGTTTCGGGCTGGACGGCGCCGCGCGCGAAAAGCTGAAACCGCAATTCGAACAGATCGCCCTCGAATTCAACGCACGCCGAAAACAGGGTAGCCCGCGCCGCCGCGAAATCGTCCGGCAGCTTGAGGATTTGAGCGCAGCCGCAAAAGGCCTGGCGCGAGCGTTCGACAACATGGGAGCGGACGCGCGCGAGCAATTGCTCGGCTCCAGTAGCTATTGGGGTGATGAATTTTCGCTCGCCGATCCGCAATTCGCCGCTGCCTATGCGGACGCCTTCGTTCCGCAATTGAAGCAGGCGGACGCAGCGGAGAAGTCGCGCGAAGCCAAAAGCGCCGAACGGCTCGCCGAGGTAGATGCGCGACTCAGGGAAATAGGCATGGTCGAACAACAGGCGATCGGTCGCGGAGCGCCTCTCGACGCCACATTGCCGCATGGACTGAAAGCAGAGCAAGCCGCGCTGCGGCTGGAGTTTATGGAATTGACCAATACCGAGACGACGCAAAGACAGTTCGTCTCTGATTTTGCTAAACAGATTTCCAGCCTCTCGGCCCTCGCCGCACTCGCAAAAGCTAAATTCATCGAACACTATAGCAATGATGCTGGCGGAAAGGGAACTATTCAAATGATCAGATGTGGGGACCCAAAAGAAAATCTTGCTGAAGAATGTGCTGCAGCTTTATATATTTTCAGCAAAGACATTGCCGACAAGATAAAGACGACGCCAGGCGGTCCCTTTCACTCCCTTGTCGCCACGGTTTTTCAGTTTGCAACCGGCGAGAGCGCGGACGATGATGGCAACAGCATCGATGCCGGTTTGAGAAAGGGTGTCGGAGCCTTCCGGAAGTCCTGGCTGCAAATCGGCTGGGAGTGAACGCCGCACCGAAGGGAACTTTCTGGCGCACGACGGAGAGTGACTCGCGGGCAGCAGCGCGGGGAAGCCATGAAATTCGATCGCCGCGAAATCATGCTCTATGCGCACAGCCTGCGCCGCCGCTTCCCGGCCGCGCGCTGGAGCGACTGCCTGCGCTTCGCCTGGGCCGAAGCCAAGGCCGGCAATGTCTTGCCAGCGCCGACACTCGTCGCCCATGCTGAAACCCACAAGTCGCCACCACGCCCGCGCCGGCGTCGAGGCACGCCCTCCATCCAATCCCCCGCGGCCATGCGCCGCCGCCGCCGCGCCCGGTTGACGACAGAACTCCAGCTCGCCGCGCGCCAGCGGCGGCGCAGCGATTGAACCGCAACCGGAAGCCCGGCGAGCGCCGTCGCCTTGCACAGATGCGCCCGTCCGGCGGCGCATGGGCGGCGCGTCGAGGCCTCTCCGATGCGGGGCGGACCCGTCAAGAATGGTGAGGCCCGGCCCGTGCCGACGGCGCAGACGACAGCCCGGCGAGGGCGGCGGCGAGCGCCGGGCGGATCCGTCGAGGATGGCGAGCCGGACCGGCGGTGCCACTTCTGACGACAGCCCGCGACGCTGCGGCAAGCAACAGGCGGACCCGCCGAAGGCGGAGAGACCCGCCGCCGGCGCCAGTCTTGGCTCAAGGGCACAGCCTACTTAAAAGCGAATCTGATTGCGCGCGGGCCGGCAATTGGGTAGTGGGGATTTTGAACCTGTTATGCCGCAGCCTTTAGCTCTGCCAGCATCCGCTCCAAATGGAGGCAGTTTTTTTCGAGCATGTCATCAACGCCTTTGAGCGGCTTTGCCGATGGCCTTGATGCAATTTCATGCCGCACCTTGGCCAACAGCCCTCGCTCGGTCGCAAGCACGTCGGTGACGAGATTGATCCTCCACCGCAAATCGTCCATCAGCACCTCCATGGCTACATATATATAGCTCATAGATGCGATCGTCGCGCCGTCCGTCAACCCCGCGAAATCTCAAACCGACCACTACCGGCAATTGTTCTAATGGCGTGGCGCGAGGATCATTACCGCGTTTCCAACGGCGAACAGTATCTAATGGGTGCCGCCGCGGCGCTTGGCCACGGCGTGTCCCGCCGATGGGCGGGCTATCGGCAGCGTTGCGCTTAAGCGGCGATCGGCAAATCGTGCAGCTCGACGTTATCCGCCGCTGCCATCTTCCACGCGCTGCTGTAGGCTTCCGGGTTATAGTCTTCGATAAACAATTCTCCGGCAAGCTCCGCTACTTGCTCAAGCACAGATGCGGCAAGCAGAAAATCGCTTCTAAGCATATCCTGCTTGTTCTTCAATCTACTCAGGTAGAAGTTTTTAAACCCCTTCAGTCTGAACCCGATAAGATCGCGTGTCTTCATATCCAAGACAAGCGTGAGCATTGCGTCTACTCTCTTGTAAACGCTAGCGCAGTCCCGTCTCACATATTCGACACTATCCGATTCTTCCAGATACAGCGCAACTGGCGTATATCTTGAATGTAGCGTCATTTTTGCTTCGTTTTCTTTTGACATTCTTGGCCCCTACCACAACCGCCTATCATAGCGCTTCTGGTACTCCTCCGGGAGCGACGCGTCGGCTTCGTCGGCGATTACGAAATGCCAATGCGTAAGCACGCCCTTTACCCTGTGCCCGTCTGGCGCGCAAGGCTCATCCAGACGAACGTACGCGACAAACACGATGTCTGACGGTGCTTCTTGTTTATGAGCGACGCATGCCATGTGCGACACATACTCATAAAAAGCATCCGGCTTCAAAATGTATGCCAACCACGCGCTTCCGTCGTCATCCTCCCCGCAGGGACGCTTGACGCCTTGGAAACACGCATGTGCATCACCTAAACTCGTGAGACCGTCACTCGGTTTCAGGTTAAACGTTTCAACATTGTTAACCGGCGGCGGAGCCCCGAGTATGCATGACCAAAGCTCAAAAATTGGTTGCCGACGGGCGCTCAGAACTGATTTAACTAAGTCCTCTCGAGCTATGCGGAATTCGCACGTTTGCGCCTTGTCGAACGGAGACGGAGCGACGACGGTGGCCGGGAATGTGAGCCATTTTGAAACACGCGGGCTCCCGGAACCTTGAACAATCGACAGGGACGGTTTGGACACGAATCACCTCGACGGCTGAACGTCCCCCTTATTATTTATTATGCGTTCACACAACTAGCGCGAGCCTGACTTGTCGACGAACCAGACTGCGGCGCAGGAGCGGCGGCGCATTCGGCAGTGCCTATTTCTTTTTCTTGAAGGGAATCACCTCGCCGCCCGCCTCCCCGTCGAGGCCGGCACTGATCCTCTTGGCGACAGCGTTTGACACCTCCCGCACGGGGTCCGCGTCGAAATTCACATAGCGATTCGTCATGGCCGTCGAGGCGTGGCGTAGCAGGTCCCGCACCATGAAGGCGTTGACGCCCGCCTGAGAGGCGAAGGTGCCGACCGTGTGCCGCAGATCGTGCAAGCGCACGTCCTCTATCCCGGCGCGCCAGCGCAGCCGCTGCCAGGCATTCTCGACGACTTCCTTGGAGACATGACGGGCCGGATCGTTCGGCCGCGGGAAAACCCAGGGTGAATCCTCCGCCCGTGCGATCGTCGCCAGCAATTCGAGCGCCGCCGCGCCGACGGGATGCGTCTTGCGCTCGCCGCCCTTCTTGCCAGGAAGCTTCAGCGTGCCGGCGTCGAGGTCGACATGCGACCATTGCAGCTCGCAAATCTCCGACAGCCGGGCGCCGGTCAACAGCAGCGTGCGGATGATCGCCAGCGGCGCGGCGGCGACGATGGTGCGGCGGTTCTCCGGCTTGGGCGTGTGCTTGCTTTTCGGCGCGCCATCGTCCGGCCATGGCAGGCCCCCGGTTTCCGCCTCCCGGAGCGCGGCGCCGAGGCGCGCGAGTTCGGCCGGCGACAGGAAGCGCTCGCGATGGTTCTCCGGATAGCGCTTGATGCGCCGGCAGGGATTGGAGCCGTCCGGCCGCAGGCCCCATAGCTCGGCGTTGCTGAACGCCTTGGAGAGGTGCGCCAGCGTGAGATTGGCCTGGCGGGGCTTGTCTTTCATCGAAAGGTGCAGCTTCGCCACGTCCTGACGGTTCACGCTTTCGATTTTGAGGGTGCCCAGGGCGGGCCGCACATAGCGGGTGAAAACGTCTCGCGCCGAGGCCAGCGTCGCCGCGCTGTTGTGAATCTCGACATGCTCCGCCATGTGCCGGTCCAGCAGACCGGCGACGGTCGCCGAGCCCCGCAGCGTCGCGCGCTTCGCCATCGGGTCGGCGCCATCGGCGACGCTGGCGAGGATCTTGAGCGCCTTGGTCCGCGCGTCCTCGAGCGTGATGACGCCATGCCGGCCGATGGTCATGCGGCGCGAGCGGCGCGCATCGGTTCGATACTGGACGATGTAGGAGCGCACGCCCGCGGCCGTGACGCGAACGCCAAACCCCCGCAATTCGCTGTCCCAAATAAGCAGCTCGGCGGCGCCGGGGGCGATGTTCTCGACGAAGCGCTTCGTCAGTTTGGGCATGGATTGGACGACCCGGGGCTCGATTCTGGACGACTGCGCCGACAAGTCGTCCACCCGCTGTCGCCCGGTTTTATTGAGGTTTGGACGACCTTGGACGGTTGGACGACCTGTGCGCCTACCTCTGGACATTTTCTTTTCCAGCGCGACGCAGCGCGAGCCTCGCACGGCCGAACCGAGTAAGCAATAAGTAAGCAGGAGGGAAGGAAAACGGCCGTAATTGACGGTAAGCCATGGGGGAGTTATTCGGCCATAGGGCTATGATTTATCGGGCTTTATCGTATTTGATAGTAGTCGCGCGTAATTACGAGAAATGGCTATTTAGCGACTTTTAATCAGGGGGTCCTGGGTTCGAGCCCCAGCGCGCTCACCACAAGAAAGCTTCTTGATATCTGATAGCTCTGAAAAGCGACCAAGATAGGAAAGGTCGGGTCGATCGACGGATAGGTCGATTTCAGGTCGAAGATTTAGCTGTTTGCTCCCATATCCAGCTGGCGCGAAAAGCGGGGGCGGCCTTCACATGTGAAGCGGCGGCGTCATCGTGCTGTAATATAGGGATGAACAGATTGCGTCTCATGCGACAGAGCGGCGAGTGAGACAGTGATGGACGATCGCAAACACCCTGACGAAGCCCCGGTTCATGAAGAGCATCTCCGGGTCGACGACCATGACGACGAGGGAATGGGCCACGAAGGCGAGGATCTGGCGCCGATCGACCCGACGATGATGGCGACGATTGCCACGGTGGGCGTCGTCGGCGTCGGGGTTGTGATGCTGGAAGCCGCGCTGCTGCCGGGCGTCGCGCTCGGCGTCGCCGCCGTCGCGGCCCCGAAATATCTGCCACGCCTCGGGTCGGCAATGGCGCCGCTCTTCCGCTCCACAGTGCGCGGCGTTTACAAGGCGGCCCAGAAGACCCGTGAGTTCGTCGCCGAGGCGCACGAACATGTCGGCGACATCGTCGCCGAAGTCGAAGCTGAAGGCGATCGTTCGCAAGCTCCGGAGCACAAGAGCTGATGTCCGACGACCCGTCGTCGCTGCGGTCGGCTCTCACCGCCCGTAGCGCGGCGCCATCGACCGAGGCGCCGGAACGGGCCGCGGCAGCGGCGTTGGGCGATATCGTCGCCCCGGCTGACCCCGAGGGTGCAGCGAAGCCGGGCGGCCTGGTTTCTGCCGCCTCGCAGTCATCGCAGGATGACCCGCAGGAGCCGCCGCTCGACGCGGTGGCCGCCTATCGTCGTGTCGTCGGCGCCTCTGCCAAGGTTGCGGGCGAAACCGGCGCGCCGGCTCGACCGGAGTTGTGGACCTATCCGACATTCGACGCGTCGCTCGAAGACATGGCGGAAGACATGGCGGGAGAGGCGGCGCTGGCTGCTATCCAGACACCGGCCCGGCCGAAACACAAGAAAAAGAGCCGCAAGCACAAGATGCACATCGCCCACCAAACGGCCGGGCGCGTGCGCATGAAAATCTCAGGAGCGAAGGGCGACGAAGACCTTCTGAACGACGTCGCGGCGACGTTTCGCTCCATCCCCGGCATTCGCCAGGTGTCGGTCAATGCTGTCACCGGCAGCATCGTCCTCGCCTATGACGAGCGCTGCGAGGCGAGCATGAACGATCATCTGATGCGCCGCATGGAATCGCATGGATCGGAAATCTTCGGCTCGGAGTTCGACGCGCTGGCGCGCAAGATCGAGAACGAGGCGGAATTCCTGGCCGAACGGTCCGAGACGGCGCGGGCGGTCGTGCATTTCATGAAGCGGTTCGATCGCGAGATCAAACGCTACAGCCACAACACTGTCGATCTCAAGATCCTGCTCGCCATGTCGCTGATCGGTTTGACCGTCGTCGAAATTGGCGCCCATGCAGCAACGCCTGTGTGGCTGACGTTGTCGGTGTTCACCTTCAACCATTTCCTCGAATTGCACACGCCGCCGAGCGCCGTGTCGGTCGCCGCCCGCCCGCGGCCTCGCTCCGCAGGCTGAACAGACCGGACGCGGGAGGCCGGACGGCGGATCCGTGTCTGCGGAGCCTCGTGGGCGCGCATTCGATCAACAGGAAGACAGCGCGATGCAGATTGCCGTCCGTCACTTCATGAGGGGACGCGTGCGCGTCGCGGCGCCGCAATTGTCCCGCGACCGGACCCTGGCCGAAAAGGCCGTGAACTGGCTACGCCGCCAGGACGGCGTCGAAAGCGTTCGCATCAATTTCGACTGCGGCAGCATTGTCATTCATTTCGATCCCGCCAGGGAACAGTCGTTCCGCTTCCTGTTCGGACGGCTGCGGCTGATAACGCTCGCCGATCTCTCGGTCCTCATGGAGGCCATGGGCGACAGTGAGACCGGCCGGCACGAGGCCAGCGAACTTCTGGCGGCGAGATCGCCGGCGACGGAGCGCCAGTTGCCGCTGGCGTTGCCGACGCTGTCGCTGGCGCTGGCTTTCTCGGCTTCGCCGCTGCTGCGAGCGATCAACCTGCCGCTGATGGCCTGGAACGCCTGGCCGATCGCGCTGCGCGCCTGGAAGGTCTATTCCGCCGAAGGCCGTCTCAATGTCGATTTTCTCGACACGCTCGCCATCGGCGCGTCTGTCGTGCACGGCAATTTTGTCGCGGGCGCGTTGATCACCTGGCTGATCAAGCTCGGCGACTGGATCCGGGACCTCACAGCGGCGGGCTCGAAGCGGGCAATCGGCGATCTGCTCGAGTTCCGCCACAAGACCGCCTGGGTCGTGCGCAGCGGCACGGTGGTGTCGATCGCTTCGGACGATTTGCGATTGGGCGACGAGGTCGTGGTGTTCCCCGGAGAGATGATCCCCGTCGACGGCGAAATCATCGAAGGCGAGGCGCTCGTCGATCAGAAGACGATCACCGGCGAAGGCCTGCCGGTGACCCGCGGAGTCGGCGAAGCCGCTTTCGCCGCCACGGTGATCCGCGAAGGCCGCATCACTATCCGCGCCAGCGCGGTCGGACGGGAGACAACCGCAGGAAAGATCGTCGATCTGATCGACGGCGCGCCGGTCGGCGACACACGCATGCAGAACCATGCCGAACGTCTCGCGGACGGGCTCGTCGTTCCCTCGCTGACGCTGGCGACCGGCTCGGCGGTCCTCACAGGAGACGTCAATCGCTTCCTGTCGCTGGTCATCGTCGATTACGGGACCGGCATCCGCGTCGCCGCGCCGACGGCGATGCTCTCATCGATGACCATGGCGGCGCGCCGCGGCATCATCGTCAAGAGCGGCCGCCACATCGAACGGCTCTCGGAAGTCGACACGGTGGTGTTCGACAAGACCGGCACGCTGACGAAAGGCGCCCCTGAAGTCGTCGATCTCGTTTCCTACCAGTCGACGCTCGACGCGCGGGAACTGATCGGCCTGGCGGCCGCGGCCGAAAGCCGACTGCATCATCCGGTGGCGGAAGCCCTGCGTCGGCGCGCCGAGCAGATCGGCGCCCCGACGCCCGCCTGCGACGAGCCGGACTACACCGTCGGCATGGGCGTCGAAGCCTTCGTCGACAACCGCTTCGTCCATGTCGGCAATCAGCGCTTCATGCGCAAGTTGGGCATCCCGATAGACCGCGCGGCCGGAGATTGCCAACGGCTCGAGGAGGCTGGTTTTTCGTGCCTGCATCTCGCCGTTGACGGCGGGCTGGCCGCGCTTGTGCCCTATGCCGACCAAATCCGTCCAGAGAGCTATGGCTGCATCCGCCGTCTGCATGCGATGGGCGTGCGCAACACGGTCATGCTGACAGGCGACAATGCGGTCGTCGCGCGTGCGGTGAGCGAGCGCCTTGGTCTCAGCCGATATGTCGCCGACATGCTGCCGACCGACAAGGCCGATGTCGTGCAACTGTTGCAGCGGGAGGGCCGCGTCGTCGCTATGGTCGGCGACGGCATCAACGATTCTCCGGCGTTGAGCTACGCCGATGTCGGCGTGGCAATGAAGCACGGCGCGGAAGTGACGCACGAATCCGCCGACGTCGTGCTGATGGAGGATTCGCTCGACAAGTTGGTCGAGGCCATCGAACTGTCGCGCGGCGCAATCAGCCTCATCAAACAGAACTACGGCATCGTCATCGCGATGAACACGGTCGCCCTTGGCCTGGCCTTGCCGAGCGGCCTGGTCAGCCCGTCGATCACTACGCTGATCAGCAACGGCTCGGCGATTCTCGCCAGCCTCAATGCCGTGCGTCCCCTGATGTTCCGGCGATGACGCCGGCGTCGGCGATCTCGAGGGTCGACCTCGCCGACTTGCAGCGCGCCGTGCGCCGGCTCGAACAAGCGGGCCTCGCCAGCGCCTTTTCGGCGGATGCGGCGCATCGGCTCGACCTTGCGCTGGCGAGACTGCCCCGGCCGATCCGACGAAGGATCGACCGCTCGATCGAACGGGCGGTGCTCTATGGCTTCGCCTTCGTCACCAGCGGCGCGCCCTGGGCCTGGCGCTGGCCGGGCTCTCTGGTGGCGTCAGCGGCATTCCGGGTGCGCCGGGCACAAGGCCGCGCCTGCGTGTCCTCATCCCGCGGGCGAAGATCAGCCCTGCGCCGGAGCGATGAGCAGCGGCGCGGCTTTTCCGGTTGATTTCCGCGCTTCGGCGCCGTCGCCAGAACGCGCCGGACCCTTTTGCTCCCAAGCCTTTTCATGGGCGAGATAGACAAAGGGGCCGGCGACGAAACCGAAGGCGGACAGTTCCGCGGCCAGCACGACATCGCGCACCACCGCGAAATTGGTGGCGAATTCGGCGATGGTCGCTACGGTGCGGAAGGTGATGGTCTTGGCCATCGCGGGGCTGACGGGCGACGTGCTCGCAGTCGTCGCGAGTTGCGGACTTTCGCCGCGAAAATGGTTCCACGCCGTCTCGTGCAGGAAATAGAACAGCGGGGCGCCGGCGAGCGCGACCGCCGACAGGCCCGCGGCTGTCGCCAGCTCGCCAAGCAATATGTAATTCCATCCGAAATCCAGACTGGAGGAAATGACCCGGAAGGTGACCGTCTTGACCGCCGAACGTCCGACCTGCAACCCTCCGAGCGACAGCTTCTGCACAGGCGCTTTGGCCCGTTCCGGCAGGTGCGGCGCACGGGCCGCTGCGCCTGCCGCCGGCGACCTCCGCCGGCGCGGCTCCACGAACAGCCGAGGCAACAGCGCCGCCGCAGCGCCGAGTAACACTGCCGGAGCAAGCGCCGCTTCGGCGGCGACGCCGGCGACCGCCGCTGCAGTGAGGACCGCCGCGATCGTCGCGGTCTGCGTACGCATTTGCGGCTTGTCGTCTCGCCCCATGGTCTTTCCCCTCGCGACATGCGCGGATCGGCTCGCGCGCGTCGACCGTTGTAAGGCAATAGCGGAAGGAGTTCTGATCGAAAAAGTCTATCGATTTTTTCGCGATCCGCTAAGGGCGGCGTCGCAGAAACAATCCGTGGAAGACTTTTTGTTTTCGCCTGTCCGGACAGCGCGGCGGCGAACCTGGTCTCGAAGGGCGCATATTTGGACACATTGCGCCCAAAGGCCCGAAGCCGATCGACTGGAAGCTGATCACAGATCTCCTGCAATTTCACCACCTCGTGCTGAAGGCGCTTGCCGGGGTGTCCGCCCTGCTGCGCGACATGATCGACGCCGAGCCCTTCGACTTCGACCAAAGCTGCAATTGCCGCTCGCCAGTATCCTCCGTCCGGGGTCGCGCATTGAAATCGTCAAGCTCATGTCACCATTGACCAATCATTGATGTAGAGAAAAAACAGTTAATACGCTTATTTAATCTCCCGGTTATCTTCCTGTCGCAAAATCGTTGCCCGGCAGGCGTAAGTATACAGCGCGCCTATCTCTCTCTCAAGTTGGAGGCTAATATGAACGGATTCATGATTCCGATAGTTATGCTTTTGGCCGTCATCGGCGGGGCTGTGTATATTGCTCGCACGAATCGCGATGTAACTTCAAAATAGACCTGTATGTGTCTATATAGAGTCCGTCCGCCGAGCATGTTGCGATGATCCAGCCGATCGTTGGACATTGAAAGTGCTTGGCGGGCAGTTTTCAGATAGTCGATTCAAATCGTCGCTCAATTGCATGGCTAGCCATTTCAGCTCCTTCGTGAGAGTCGCGCTCCGTTGCGGCTCTGCAGCGTCGTTTGCGTGGCGCCGGGCGCCGCCGCCGCGAAGAGGCATGATCAGATTTGAGTTTTCGGCGCCGGATTGCAAAAATCGAACGAGAATCGAGCGGATTGCGCAATCGTCGGCGTCCGGCAGGCCGGATTCGAACCATGGTTCACCGGCGCACAGAACGTCTTCCCCGGCGATCATCATTCCGAGCGGGAGTTCGCCAATTCATGATTTTCAGCGCCTTCCGAGACCAGGGTGCGTTGCCGATTTGCGTCCCTTTACGAATTGCGCGGATCGGCTATGGTTGCCTGAAAATTGGCTGATAGAAAAATGTCAGGGAATTCGCGGATGTTTTCGTATTGGCCAAGATGGTCGTGGTTTTCATCATTGCGGCGGAAAGGCGCGCCCGCGAAACGTCATCTCGACCGGTCGGTCCCGGAACTGCGGCCCTTCGGGACAATGCTCAGCCATGTCGGCCATGTGCGAAGCAGCAATGAAGATTGCGTGGTGTTCGTCGCGCCCGCCGAGACAATGCGGGGTTACGAGATCGGATTTCTTGCACTGGTCGCAGATGGAATGGGCGGCCATGCGGCGGGCGAGATCGCGAGCGCCATCGCCGCCGAAACTGTTCGACGCGAAGTTTATGCGCGGTCCGCTCCGCCTGCCGCGGTCTTGCGGGAGGCTTTTGCGGCAGCCAATCGCGCAATTCGCGCGCATGCGGTCGGCGACCCGGCGACCGCCGGAATGGGCACGACATGCACTGCCGTGCTCGTGCAAAGTGGTTTGCTTTGGCTCGCGCATGTCGGCGACAGTCGAGCCTACATCATGCGCGGCGGTCATTTGCATCAACTCTCCGAAGACCAGACCTTGCACGCGCGCCTGATCCGCGATGGCGCAATGAGCGCCGAGGAAGCCGCCGTCACCGCGGGAGGAAACGTTCTGCTTCAGGCGCTCGGAGCTGATGAAAAAATAGAGCCGCAAATCCTGAAGCATGGTTTGCCGCTTTCCAGGGGCGACAGGATTCTTCTCTGTTCCGACGGGCTGTACGCCCATCTGGATGGACCGGAAATTGCCGCGATCCTGCGCGAGGCGGCGGAGCCCGAAAAGGCGTGCTTGCAACTGGTCGACGCCGCGCTCGCAGGCGGCGGCTCCGACAATATTTCCGTCGGCGTCTTCACGATCGGGAACGTCGCTCCGCACGACAGCCGGGGGCAGGCATCGACCAGGCCCATCCAGATCGATTAGCAAGACGAATTTTGCAACGACATGCCGGCGAAAGATGCGTTGTCGCCATTCGACAGGAGGAGGCGAATATGACCGAGGAGCGGATGATCGGCCATTACCGGGTGATTGAAAAACTCGGCTCCGGCGCGATGGGCGCCGTGCATGTTGCCGTCGATACGTTCATCGACAGGCCTGTGGCGATCAAGTCGCTTCGTCCGGAATTGTCGCACGACGTGGATTTTGTGGCGCGTTTCCGCGGTGAAGCGAAGAGTCTCGCCCGCCTCAACCACCCCAATATTGCGACATTGTATTCGACCCTGATAGAAGACGCCGACCTTTACATGATCATGGAGTTGGTGCGCGGGAAGCCTCTCGACGAGGTGATGCGCGACCGGGGCAAGGCGTTGGGCGCGCGTGAGAGCCTCGCGATCATCGCGCAGGCTGCAGACGGATTGTCCTACGCGCACGAGATCGGCGTCATTCATCGCGACATCAAGCCCGCAAATCTGATGATCTCCAACGACGGGCGTGTGAAGATAATGGATTTCGGCATCGCGCGTGTGCGTGGAAGCCAGCGTCTGACCCGCACAGGCGCCGCCATCGGCACACCGTTGTACATGTCGCCGGAGCAATGCCGCGGCGGTGAAGGTGACGAACGCAGCGACATCTACTCACTCGCTGTCGTGCTCTACGAGATGCTCACCGGCGCAACGCCCTTCTCGGCCGAAACCGACTATGATCTCATTCAGGCGCAGATCAATTCCCCGCCGCCGTCGCTGGTGCCACGCGTTCCGGGCGTTTCGCCGCAACTCGAAGGCGCGATCATGACGGCGCTCGCGAAGAAGCCCGATCAGCGCTTCCCGTCGATGCGCGCGTTCAGCGATGCGCTCGGCGCGACGGCGCTTCGTCCCGACGCCACGGGAATCGTGCGCAACGCGGCGCATCTCGTCGAGGCTTCATCGACAGAGGGAGCGGATCGACCGGCGCCGACGCGCGGCGTCGACATCGCCCGCAGCCGAATTGCGGGATTCGTTCGCCGATGGAAGACAATGCACCCGGCGCTACAAGGCGCCAGCGTCGTCACAGCCGTGACGCTTGTCGTTGCGCCCCTGTTGTTTCTCGCGTCTCCCAAAACGACTTCCAGGGTGGTCGCAACCGGCTTGCCGGCAGATTTGCGCGCCCTGTCCGATGCGACTGCCGACACCGTGTCCGCTCGTCTGAACGGTTTGCGCATCGCCATGAAAGGCGAGGCCGGTGGACGGATCAAGGCGCATGATTTCGATCGCGTCTCGGACGACTCGCGCCTCTCGCTTCTGCCTGCGGTTCGGAAGCTTGCCGACGAAGGCGTTGCGGAAGCGCAGTTTGCGCTGGGCATGTTGCTGCTCGAGACGCCGGGTCGGCAGGATGTCGAAGGCGCTTTCGACGCTTTCACGCGAGCGGCCGGCCAGAGCTATCCCGATGCGCAGGCCAATCTTGGAATATTGTATCAACGCGGCATGCTGAAGTCGGGTCACGACTGGAAAAAGGCGGTTGAGTGGTTCGAGCGCGCCGCGGCGAATGGCGACGCGAAAGCCCAATTCTGGCTCGGCTGCTATTATCAGAACGGTTGGGGCGGCCTGAAAAAAGATCCCCAGCGTGCGAAAGAGCAGTTTGGCCTGGCGGCAAATGCCTACCCGTTGGCGCAAAGCGCGCTGACGACGCCGGAAGGCGGGGAATCGCCCTGCTCGAAATGAAAGAGCGCGGGCGATCCGACCTTTGTCAGTGGAAACTGCCGCCGCTGGGCCCGGTAATCGACGCGGTCGCCACTTCCGCAGGGGCCATCTGAGGCACTGCAGAACCGGCGACAGCGGGCGTGACGATCGCCGGAGCCAGCGCCGGAACGATCACGGAAGCGGCGGCGGCGGGGATCGCTGCCCGGGCGGCGCGCCCGACGGTGCGATGTCGTTCCGCCTTCGGCGCGGGGCGGGTCTCGACCGCGTGGGCGACACGATGGGATGGCGCCGGCTTCGGGGCCGCGTAATACGGACGCGGGGCAACAACCCTCGGCCGCGCGTAGTATCGGGGCGCGGCGTTTCGCTGACTGTTGAGGATTGCCGCTGCGCCCAAGCCAAACAACACAGCTGCGCCCATTGCGGCAGGGGCGCCCCAGCGTCCTCCTGCCTGCGCCGACTGCGGTGCGACCATCATCACCGGCGGAACGATCAGCGCCAGCGCCAGACACAACACGAGGACAGTGCGAAGGCGATTTGCCATTCGCGGTTCATGGCCCCGGCCCATGATGGCGATATCTTCCATGACGCAGTCCCTCCCTTGATGAAACAGCAGTCGGAATACTGAAACTTTGCGCCCACATGAGCGAAGTTGTCAATTGCTGCACGCGAGGCTTACTGGGCGGACAGCAGTGCGCGCCCATATTTGATCGGGACAGCACCCGATGCCAGCGCTCCGCCGGTTTCGAATCTGTATGTGTAGATCCCGATCACTGAGCCGGACGCGCTGAATACAGGTCCGCCACTGTTTCCATTGCCTGTCGAATTGATCGTGAGTTGCATCACGTCGCCGAGTTCGCCGAGGACCGTGACATTGGCGTTGATCCGGTCAGGTGCGGCGCCCATACGCGTCGACAACAGAGCCACCGAGCCTTCCGTGACATAGGGCTTTGGAATTTCTTCTTGTCTGGTTCTGTATGCGCCGTTTTCGATGACCGGCGCATAGGCGTAGGTCTTGGCCGCGACGGCGGGATAACCCAGAACGACGACCCTTTCGCCGGCCGAGACCCTGTCGTCGTCGGCCTCTTTGGCAAGTTCGACTGTCCTTTGCAGCGGCTGTGCGGTCGAGACCTTGATCAGCGCCACATCGGTTTCGTTGGAGAAGCGCTCGAGAGAGCCTGTCATGGGGTCTTTCTGACCGGCGAAAAAAACCTCCATCGATTCGTTGCGCCCGAAAAACGCGCGCGAAGCTTCTCGCGAGTCGATCTTGCTCACGTCCGGAATATTGATGTTGCCGAGCGGCAGCGCCGCGTCGCTCGAGAAAATGATGCCGGCTGACTGCGGAATCCAGTTTTTGGTGTATTTCTGAACGCTGTTCTTGAGTTTTTCATCATCGATCGAAATGGCGGTCTTTTGAGTGATCCATTTGCGCTTGCCCCTGTGGCTGACCTGAACCCATTCGACCAGAGCGCCTTTGCGATCGTTGAATTCCGCGCCGAAAAACGGCACGCGCCAAGCCGCTGCAAGGTGTTTGTTGGTCAGAATGAAGCCTTGCGCGTTGACGGCGAAACCGGAGCCCTCGATCGATCCGCCGATCGGCAGGTTCCTTCTTCCGTCGTCTTCGAGCGTCAGATAGGGCCAGATGTTTCCGTCGGGCATCTTGACATAGGCTCGGCGGAATTCGTCGTCGATCTTGACCAGCTTATGGAAGATCGGCCGACCCGTGTCCTTGTCGAACAGCCGCCAGTTCACGACGATCTTGGCTGTCGCAGGTCCGTATATGTTGGCGATTTCGACGGCGCTCTTGCCACGCTCGCGCCGTTCGTCGAGCGACGCCTGGACAGCCTTTCGATTGGCGTCGTCCAGCTCCTCCCGCAACCGCCCCACGGAGGCTTCCTGCGTTTGCTGGCTGGCTGCTTCCCGGGAGTGCAGCCAAAAAAGACCAAGACCTCCGCCAAGGACCACGGCGGCGGCGAGCCCCCCGGCGACCTTCAGCCACGCGCTGTCCGCCGCCGCGCGCGCTTCTCCGATCTTGTGGAGAAGCGTCTGTTCGCCGATCGGCGTCTTGGCGTTGGCCCCGGGCTTTTCGGAACCCGTCCGGCGCGCTCTGTCATCGTCGACGCCGCGGGTCGCGTTTTGCGCGGCAGCCGCGGCCTTGTCGATGACGGTCGACGCCGCCGCCATCGTTTCGGCTGCTCCGAGGACCCGCGTCTGCGCCGGATCACCTGCTTTCATCACCCGCGTTCTGGCGGCGAGTCCTTCCGGACGCGGACGGATGTCGAAAACAAACGAAGGACCGTTGCGACCCAGAGAAATCCTGTCCTCCGGCAAAAGCTCCCCGGAGTCGTCGATCTTCCGGTCGCCGACAAATATGCCGTTCGCGCTGCCTGCATCCTCGATCGAAAAACGCAAAGGCTCGCGGCTGACAATGCGAATGACGGCATGGCTGCGACTGACGATGTCGTCGCGGGGCGAGTCGTAAACCACGTCGTTGTCGTTCAGGCGGCCAAGTTTTATCGCGTCGCGGTTCGCGACAACGAACTCTTCCGTCTGGTTCGCTTTCGCACCTGCAACATGCCGGATGATGATCCTGAGCTCAGAGTCGTTTTCCACAACCCACCTCCGTGAAGGCAAACTTTCGCTGCGAGACGCTATTTTTTCCGGCCCCGCCGGGGGCGACAATCAACTTGCCGCGAAGAATAGGCTGGCTTTATGCTCGGGGGCAAGCCCCTGCGCGGGGGCGTCACCGTTCCGGGCCGAGCCCGTCAATGACCTCGATTTCACGGCGGTCGTACGATGTCGCACGATATATTCCTGTCGCATTCCTCGAAAGACAAAGCCGCCGCCGTTCTGTTTTGCGAGGCGATGGAGGCCGCCGGATTGCGGGTCTGGATGGCGCCGCGAAACCTCACGGATTGCGAATCGACATGGCCGGCGAAGCTCGTTCAGGCGATCCGCGACGCCCGGGCGCTGGTCCTGTTGCTGTCGAACAGCGCCAATGCGTCGCACCAGGTCGAACGCGAGGTCGGCGTTGCCGACAACGCCGGGATCATGATCATTCCCATCCGCATCGAGGACGTTCAGGGAAGCGACGGTCTCGCCTTTTATCTGGCGACAGCGCAGTGGCTCGACGCCTTTCCGGCCCGCCCCGGTTCGCAGCTGTCCAGAACGGTGAAGGCCGTCGAGTCGCGGGTGCGGCGCGCGCCTTCGATGTCGCCGGGTTCCAGAGCGCGACAAGGCGCCGCGACTGAAGTGACCGCCGGCCCACGCGCCGCATCCGCCGTCGCCGCGCCATCCAGCCGCGCCGGGTTCGCGCCTCTGCTCTTGATCGCCCTCGGAGGCGCCGCGACGGCGGCAGTCGTCGCGACCCTGGCGTATAGTGATCGAACCGGCTACCCCGCGTCGCATGGCGCGGACAGCGCGAATTCTGCCGACAGAACGATCACGCCGCGGGCTGTCTCCAGCGCCTCCTGCGCGCCCGACGCGCGTTGGCGGCTTCGTCAGGCGCCCGGCGCCGGAGATATCCCCGGCGAAGCGCAGGTGACGTCGGACGGCGGCTTTGCTGTCAGCGGTCAATCGATCGACCTGGCCGATGTAAGCGGAATAAGGCGAAGCGCCATCGGCAAGGTGCAGGGCTGGTTCGACGTCAGTGGCAGAAATGTCCAGTGTCACGAGATCGGCAGCACGCACAAATATTGTTGCGAACTCGGTCTCGTGCAGCGTTCCGACATTTCGTCGCGCCTTCTCTCGGAGGGCTGGGCCAACGGCATCGTGCAGACAGCCACAGAAAAATCCGTTCCATGATGCGCGTGAGCGCGCATGTATCCCAATCCCATTCCCTCGGGGTGTTCGGCCTGCAATTTGTCGCCGACACCTGGTCCGGAGCCTTTCATGCCCCATCGCGCCATCTGCTTCGTCATCATGCCCTTCGGCAAGAAGCCGGACGACAACGGCCGCGTCATCGATTTCGACTCTGTCTGGCGGGAGATCATTGCGCCCGCGATCGGCGATGCCGGTCTCGAGGCCGTGCGCGCCGACGACGAAATGAGCCCCGGCGTCATTCACAACGCCATGTTCGAGCGACTGGTGCTCAGCGAATACGCCATCGCCGATCTCACCATCTTCAATCCCAATGTCTATTATGAACTCGGCGTGCGCCACGCGGTGCGGCCGCAGTCGACCGTGCTGATGTCGGCCGGCGAACGGCTGCCGTTCGATGTCGTGCATCTGCGCGCGTTGCTCTATGCGCTCGACGCCGAAGGGAGACCCAGGGACGTGAGCACGGCCCGCCGCGCGCTCGCCGACCGGCTGGAACACTGCAAGAGGAACGACGAGCCCGACAGCCCGCTGTTCCGCTATGCGCAGGGCTGGTTCAAGGGCCCTCAGGTCGATCATGAAAAGACCGACGTGTTCCGCCGCGATGTCTCCTATTCGCGCGCCTGGAAGAACAGGCTGAAACTGGCCCGCGCCGCCGGCAAGGGCAAGGCGGTCGCGGCGCTCGACGCCATTCGCGACGAACTCGGCGACATCGCAGCGGTGGAAGCGGGCGTCGTCATCGACCTGTTCCTGTCCTATCGCGGGGCCGACGCCCATGAGCGCATGGTTTCGCTTTACGAGACCATGGACCCGGTGCTCTGTCACACCACCCTCGCGCAGGAGCAATACGCCTTTGCGCTGAATCGGCTGGGCCGGCGCGACGAGGCGGAGGAGCTTCTCTCTGCGCTCATTTTCGAACGCGGCGCCTCCAGCGAAACCTGCGGCCTTCTCGGTCGCGTCTACAAGGACCGGTGGGACGCCGCGAAGAAGGCTGGCGACCTTGCCGCCGCCGGCTGGGCGCAAAAGGCGATCAGCGCCTATCTCAAGGGCTTCAACGCGGACTGGCGCGACGCCTATCCAGGCATCAACGCCCTGACGCTCATGGCGCTGACCCGTCCCGACGACCCCCGCATCGCCGAGGTGGCGCCGGTCGTGCGCTATGCGGTGGAACGCAAGATCGCCGCCGGCGCCTCCGACTACTGGAACCACGCGACGCTGATCGAACTCTCGGTCATCGCCGGCGATCTCGCCGCAGCGGAAACCGCCCTGCCGGACGCGCTCGCTGCGCTCCGCGAGCCGTGGGAGGCGGGAACGACGGCGCGCAATCTGGGGCTGATCCGCGAGGCATGGGCGGCGGCGGGGAAGGATGAGGGGCGGTTGGACGGGGTGATTGCGGCGCTGGAGGGGAAGGCGAAGGGATGATATCAAAGCCAGACTCGCCAGCTTTACAGGCGTCCTTCGGATATTGCGGAGTTTGCCTGTGACCGACACGCTTCCACCCTCTCCTCCCAGCCCCAGCCCCAGCCCCGTGCCCGCCGACGCCGCCCGCGCCTATCTCGACAAGCGCGTCGTCCCGCAAAAGGACTGGTTCGACAAACGGGCGAAGGACGCCAAAGACTGGCATTTCCGGCTCGCGGCGGCGCAGATGGTGGCGACGGCGGCCATTCCGGTGGTCAATGTATTCGTCAAATCGGTGATGGCCTCCACCCTGCTCGCCTTCGTCGCCGCGCTCGCCGCCGGTTTCTCCCAGCTCTGGCGCCATCGCGAACACTGGGAGCGCTACCGCGCTTCGGCAAAGGCGCTCGAGACCTTGCTCATCCGCTACGAATTGCGGCTGCCGCCCTATGACGGCGAGGATGCCGGCGCCCGCGTCATCGCCGACGCCGACCGTCTGCTGGCGGAGGAGGAAAGCAAATGGACGGCGGCAATCCGCCAGCCCGCGCGCCCGGCGCCCCAATCCGCGCCGCCACAGGACGAGTGACGGGACTTCGACCTACGCCGCCTCCAGCGCCTTCATGCGGAACAGCCGCACCCAGCCGCCCACGTCCTGAAGCATCAGCAGCGCGACGGAATAGACGAGGCGGCCGAGTTCGCGGCCGGCGAAGGGGCTGGCGAGATCCAGCCGCTCCAGTTCGGCTTTCGCCTGTGTCAGCGCGCGGCGCATCTGCGCCGACTGGCGCGCCAGCACGGCGAATTCCGAATAGGCGCGCACGCCGACCAGCGACGCGGACGCCGCCGACACGATGATCGCCGCGGCGCCGAAACCGTGCATCGCCTCTTCCGGATCAGGCAGGCCGGCGAAGGCGGCGAATTTGAACGCTGTCAGCACGCAGGCGCCGAGGAACGCCCATTCGCCGAGGGTCTCGAGGCTGTCGGCGGCCTGCGCCCAGCGCTTTTCGCAAGCGCCGTGATAATCGATCTGCTCCGCGACCAGCGACAGCGCGAGATCGCGCGCATGGCTCTTCGCCGCGGCCATCCCGCCTGTGGGAACCGGAGCGGCGCGTTGCAAGGCCGCGAACCACCAGGCGACCCAGGCGTCGCGCGGCGCGTCCTGCGGCTCGGCGGCGCGGAACGCCTCGGACACCGGCAAGGCGTGGCCCATGGCGGCCAGCGCATATTGCTTTCGGCACAGTTCCGCCAGCAACCGGTAGGCGATCCACTTCTCGTGCCAGCGCTGCATGTGGCTGGAGATCACCGCATAGGCGATGCCGAGCAGCGCGCCGATCTCCGTCACGAGCAAAGCCGCCTCGGCGATCTCGCCGCCGCCGAAGCAGCGCAGCGCATGCGGCAGCACGAAGGACAGCGCCGCGCCGAAAAAGGCGAGAAAGGCGAACAGCGCAATCCACACATAGGAGGAGCGGTAGCGGTCGGCCTGCCCCATGGAGGCGGCGTCGGCCGCGCGGCGGTTGGCGTCCCACCAGCGTTCGGGGTCGTTTGCCGGCGCCGCAAGCTGTGGTCCCGCGCTCGCGCCCGGCGGCGCGATCCGCCGCGTCATCGCCGCATACAGCCGCCAGCGCCATTTGTAGGCCGGCGCCGTCTCGGCGAGATATTCGTCGAGCGGCGCGCGGCGTTTTGCGCAGAATGTTTCGAGGCCCCGCGCGAGAGAGACGAAAAATCCGTGATGCGTTCCGTGCCCCGGCGCCTTTGGCGGCAGCAGGGTCGACGCGATACAGGCGTCGAGATTGGCTTTCGCCGTCTCGCCGAAGACCGGCTCCAGCGGTCCTTCGACGAAGCTCGGCGCTTCGCGGCCGGACGGGTCGATGCGCCAGATCGGCACGCGGGCGCCGCGGGCGAAGCGCACGATCTCCGCCGTGCCGCCGGGACCGCTTTCCCGTTCGCCGTCCCACAGGGCGATCAGCAGATCGCAATTGCGCACGACGAAGCGCCCGACCTCGCGATAGCTTTCCGGCGCGAAGGCGCCGCTTTGCCCGTCGAGTTCGAAGGTCTTGCCCTTTGGCAGGAGGTCGCGGAAGGCCTCGAGCGTTTCGGGAAAATCCTCCTCATAGACGCCTTGCGGAAAGGGCAGCGGCGCGAAAAGTTCGTAGTGCAGGTCCCGCGCCTGCCGCGCCACGCGCCGGTCGGCGCCCTCCGCCAGCGGAGAGACCAGCCGCAGCAGCGGCGCATCGCCCTGCGGCGCATAGACGGCGGCCTCGTCGCGCTGCGACAGGGTTTCGACCGTATCGCGCAGATGCCGGAGGATGTCGCTGATCTCCGCCTCGAGCCGTTCCTGCTGCGCCGGCGGCAATTTGCGCGCGCCGGTGACGCCGACGCGAAAGACGAGACGCGGACGGGGGATGACGAAAGGGTCGGCCATGGGCGGGTCCTGAAACCTGTCTGCTGCGTTCGGCGGCGCGGGTTCGGAAGGCGCAGGAAAAAAGGATGACATGCACACCCCGGAAACCGCCAATCTAACACGCCCCTTTGCCCGCGCAATCGCGCGCTCTGGCCGTCATTGCGAGCAAAGAGCCATGGACCGCGAGCCTTTGGCTCGCAGGCCCTGAGCGAGCCGGAGGCTCGCGGTCCATGTGAGCGATCCAGAGCCACGCCCACGGCTCTGGATCGCGTCGTCGCTACGCTCCTCGCGATGACGGCAAGGGGCGGGACAACATCGGTCATTTCCGCCGCTTGCCTGCTGCGGGCGCGGGTTTGGGTTTTGCGTCGAGCGCGGCTCGCGCGGCTTTCAGCTCCGGAATCCAGCCGCGCCGATCCGCATCCAGCCGGTCCGCGGCCGCCAGAGGCTCGAGAATGGCGAGCGCGGCGTCGAGATGTTCGCGCGCCCGGCCGGGATCGAGTTCAGCCAATCGCGAAAGCGGGACTATCGAAAAAAGTCTGGCTTCAGCATTGTCGGGATGACTCCTGACCAAGGCGTCGTAGATTTCGAGCGCCGTTTCGAAAGCGGCGACGGCTCGCTTTCGGTCGTTGTTGCGGACCAGCATATCCCCGATGCGCTCGTTGCTGATCGCCAGATCGCGCCGCCACTCGGCGTTCCCGGAGTCCGACGCCGACAGTTGCTCGATAATTGCCAGTGCGTCGCGATAGGCCTTGAGCGCGCCGGGCAGATCGCCTTGCGCTTTCAATACGTCGCCGACTTTGATGTAACTCACCGAGAGATCGCGCCGCCAGCCGGCGTTGCCGTGGTCCGACCCAGACAGTTTCTCGATAATTGCTTGATACTCGCGATAGGCCTTAAGTGCGGCGGGCAGATCGCCTTGCGCGACAAAAATATTCCCGACAAAATTGTAGCTCACCGAGAGATCGCGCCGCCACTCGGTATTACTGGGGTCTGACGCAGACAGTTTTTCGATGATCGCCAGACTGTCGCGATAGGCCTTGAGCGCGCCGGGCAAATCGCCCTGCGCCGCAAGAGCATTGCCGACCTTGAGGTAACTTACCCAGAGATCGTGCCGCCAACTGGCGTTGCCGGGGTCCGACGCAGACAGTTTTTCGATGATCGCCAGACTCTCGTGATAGGCGTTGAGCGCGCCGGGCAAATCGCCCTGCGCGACAAGAACGTTGCCGACCTTCTCGTAACTCACAGAGAGGTCGCGCCGCCAGCCGACGTTTCCGGGGTCCGACGCAGACAGTTTTTCGACGATCGCCAGACTGTCGCGATAGGCCTCAAGCGCGACGGGCAGATCTCCACGCGCCACCAGTACATTGCCTACCTCCATGTTACTCACCGAGAGATCGCGCTGCCACTCGGTATTGCTGGGGTCTGACGCAGACAGTTTTTCGATGATCGCCAGACTGTCGCGATAGGCCTTGAGCGCGCCGGGCAGATCGCCCTGCGTCACAAGAACATTGCCGACCTTGCCGTAACTCACCGAGAGATCGCGCCGCCAGCCGGCGTTGCCGGGGTCCGACGCCGAAAGCGCCTCCATGATCGCGACGGCTTCGCGCGCCGCGTCGAGCGCGCCTTTCACATCGCCGGTCGCAAGACGCGAATCGACCGTTTCCGCAAGCGCCGCAGCGCGGCTTCGTTTCATCGCCGCACTCTCGCCGCCGCCCTGCGCCAATTGCGCCTGAAGCTGGCGGGCGCGGTCCAGAATTTCCCCCCGCAGCTTCGCCGGCAGGCCGAGATCCCTGAACTTCTGCGCCATATCGAAAGTCAGCGCATCCGCCGTCTTCGTCGCCAGCGCCAGCGTCTTCTCCGCCCGGTCGCGCTGGGCCGCGGCCTCTTTTTGCGCCGCGAGCGCCAGTGTCCATTGCCAAGCGACGGCGCCCGCCAGCGCCAGCGCCACCACCGCCCCGATCCCCGCCACCTGCGCCACCCGCCGCAAATAGCGCGCACTCGCCGCCTCCGCCCTCAGCCTGGCCGTCTCCGCCTCCTGCGCCGCCTTCTCGCGCTCTGCCGCCTCCCTCTCCTTCTCGCGGCACGCGGCGAGATAGGCGCGGTCGACCGCGTCCAGCATTTCGGCGAGGTCGGGGCGGGCGTCGAGGGCGCCGGCCTCCGCCAGCCGCGCGCCGGCATGGGCGGCCCAGGCGAGATTCTTGTCGTTGGCGTCCCAGTCGCGCGCCGCGCGCTTCACCCCCTCCAGCGCCGCGAGGCGGCCAAAATCCTCCTCCAGCCAGCCCTTCAACCCGCCCCATTGGCGCAGCAGCGCCTCATGCGCCGGTTCGATCGTCGCTTCCCCGGTCAGGGGATCGACATCGCGGGTGAGCAGCCGCTGCTCGACCAGAAGTTCGATCAGCGGCGCCGCTTCCGCCGGGATCTGCGCCGCCCGCGCCACCCGCCGCCGCGCCGTCCGCGTCTGCGGATCGACGCCCGCCAGCCACGGAATGAGCCCGCGCCGCAGCAAGGCCAGCCGCGCCTCGCGGTCCTTCGGGATGCGCGGATCGGCGTCGGCCGCTGTGAAGGCGCGGGCGACGGCGCCGTCGATCGCGCCTTTCAGCCCTTCGAAACCCTGATAATCGGCGAGCGTCATCTTCCCGGCCGCCCCGTGATCGCGCCAGAGCTGCTCGAGCGTGAAGGCGAGCAGCGGCAGCGCGTCGGCGCCGCCGCCCTTGTCGATGTCCTCGAGCAAGGCGCGGGTGAGGGCGGGGTCGACGACGAATTTTCGCCCCGCCTCGGCAAGGCGCTGCGCCGGGCGCTCGATCACCGTCTGATAGGCGCCGCGCGGCATGGGCGGCAGCGGCAGCGCCTGCTGGCGCAGCCCTTCGAGCGGCCGGGCGCGTTCCAGCGCGTCATAGGCGTCCGAGCGAATGGCGAACAGCGCGGCCACGGGCGGATCGTCGCCAGCAACGAGATCGCGCAGCAGCGTCAGCAGCGCTTCGCCCTCGGCGGCGCCTTCGGGGCGAAACAGCTCCTCGGCCTGATCGATCGCGATGACAATGGTTGCCGGCGCCGCGTCCTTGCGCGCGGCGAGGCGGCGCAGGATCGGGGCCAGCGCCGCCGCGCCCTGCCTCGCCGCCTCGCGAATCTGCGCAAGCGTGACGCCGAGCGGCTGCGCCGCGGCGGCGAGCGCGGCGACGAGGCCATTGGCGCCAGTGACCGCCGCGCGCTCCGGCCGGATCGGCGGCAAGGCGACGAATTGCGCCTCGTCGCGGGCGAGGCGCGGCAGCAGCCCGGCGCGCAGAAAGGAGGATTTGCCGGCGCCCGATGCGCCGAGCAGCACCAGCAGCCGCGGCGGCGCGCCCTCACGCAGGCCGCGCAGCGCATCCAGCGCCTCGATCACATTGGCGTCGCGGCCAAAGAACACGCCGGCGTCGCGGGCCGACAGCGCCTCGAGCCCGCGCCAGGGCGCGCGGTCCGGCTCCTCGGCGGGCGGCCAGGCGAAGAATTTCGGATCGAGCCCGGCGCGGGTCAGCCCGGCCTTGAGCCGCGCGAGGCCCTCCGCGGAAAAGCCGACATGCCCCTCCTCATGGGTGACGGGCATTCTCGGATGGAAGATCCGATGATCGGCGCCGCTCGCCAGCGACACGGCCTGATGCGTCGCGGTGAGGTATTCGGGCAGTTCGGCGATGGGGATGTCGTCGATCAGGACGATGAAGATGCGCTTGTTGAGCTTGCGCGCCAGCTCATATTCGCGCCGGCACCACTCCGAGTTCAGCCAGTTGCGCGAGACGAGGAACAGCACCGCCTCGCAGGAGGCCGCCTGTTCATAGAGGGCGCGCTCCCAGCGCTCGCCGGGGTGAATGCCCTGGGCGGGATCGAGGTCGAGGAAGACATCGTCCCACCCCTCCTCCTTCAGCCAGTCGCCGAGGGCGACGGCGGCGACATTGTCGGAGCTGGAATGCGAGAGGAAAACGAGCGACATGCGAAACCTCGGCGAGACGGCAGTCTAGCATGCGGCCGCAGCGTAGCAATCGCCTGCCACCCGACGAGAACCTCCCGGGATATCCGCCGCTCAGGCACTATCGGTTCTTTCTGCCTCGGCCGCCGCAATGATATACTGAAGCTTGTCATTGAAATGAATCTTTTTCAAAGATCGGGGCGGAGCGGGAATGGGAGGCCCATCAATTATAACCGGTTTGATGCACGGAGTTTTTGATTCGCTATTTTCGGCGCACGCCAGCGCATATTCCGCTTCTTTTATAACCCACTCTGATTTTGAAGATGCATTTGACCAGAACAGCAAAAATAAATCACAACCAGATATTTCTTCCATAATTTTTGTGCTCCAATTCTCGCCCGGCTCCAAGACCAACACATCTTGAAAAACATCGAGCCCCGCCAACCGAAGCAATTGAGCCGCCCGGAGAACTTGCACGCGATCGCAGGACGCATAAGATAAGAACGCTTTCGAAAAAGCTATAGCCTGATCACCGCAAAGCTGTTTCTTGTTTATATGCTTCCCAATATTAGCAACAAATCTGAGCTGCCCAAGCGGGACTCCGCTGTTAGAAACCGTTATCAGCATTTGAAGACAATCTCCGTTGCATCTTCCTGATTTTACAAAGAAATTTACAGCTGCCGGCCGCCCCGTCCACGCGACGGTCTGCCGATCAACGTCGACGTGACCATTTTCCACTTCGATATCCACCGTCAGCCTCGCCCCCCTCTGCACCGGCGCGATCAATGTGTTCGCAGCACGCCTCACGGCATCACCATCCGATGCCAAAGCCAGATCTTCAGCTGAAGACAAATCGTCGTACAAATGAAGCAGAACCTGAACCAAAAATTTTGTATTAGCCTTGATACTCATCGGCGCAAATGCAGCTACCTCAACATTATCGCAAACAAGGTTGCTTTCCTTTGCGGGGTTTTTGTGCACCGAATTTGCCCGCTTGCCCTTACGTATATTATGCAGCTTTTTTGCTGGTGCTGGGAATGAAAACAAATCCACAGAATTCATAGAACTGTCCAAGCCAGCCGCTGTCACATTACCAAATATCTTATGCAACAACACGCCATCTAGAGGATTAAATATAAAGTAAAATATAAACATCAGCTTCGTGATTGCTATATATAAACAAAGCAAAAAAATATTACAGAAACACCCCATGCAACATAACTGCGTCCAAAAATACTTATTTCAAGTGCAGATAGGAGATAGAGTGAATAAGCAAAAAAAATCCATATGAATATATGGAGCGTCAGAAGGGCGAATGGCGCCAAGAAAATCCGCATCAACTCAACGCCCTTCGGAGCAAGGGCAGGAGCTTCGGGATGGTATTTCATTTTTTCATCCAGTGACAGGCGAGGCCGATGGTTTGCAGGCTTCCCGATTTGTAGCAGCTACGCCGATCTGCGGGAAAGACGAATGCTCACAGGTTTCGTCGCCGCGATCCGGGTCAACATCTCGGCGATCGCCTACCACCCCGCCAGAACCTCCCGGGTGATCTGCCGCTCCGCGGCCCGCCGGCCGATGTCGTAGAGCAGCGGGACGTTGGTCGCGGCGCCGAGGTCGCGCAGGGACCTGGCCTTTGGCGCCGTCACGTCGAGCCCCACGTCCGCCAGCCACCCCGGCTCCAGCCGCGCGTCGCAGCGCAGGAAGCGGAATTGTTCGCCAAAGGGCGGGACCACGGGGCCGAGGTCGCCGAGTTCGCCATTGACCGGCCAGGGCAAGGTCCCGCGGCCCATCCAGCTCATCAGCGTCAGCGCCAGATCCTCGCCGTCGCAGACCTGCGAGCCCAGCGCCTTCATGGCCAGCTCCACCGCGAAGGCGCGGCGCGCCTCGGCGGCGCTCAGCGTCACCCGGTAGCCGCCCGTGCCGACCGAGAGGATGAAGAGATCCTCCGGCCCGCTGCGCCATTGCAGCCCGTGTGGCGGCAGGGTGACGGCGAGATAGAGCGCGAGCGCGGGATTGTTGTGCGGCGTCAGCCCGCCGTCGAGAAACAGGCCCGGCGGCGCGCCCCTGGCGATCTCGATGGTTTCGGGATCGAAATAGAAAGGCGCCGCGGCGCTGGCGCGGATGATGTTGGCGAGTGGATAGTGGCGGTTGCCGAGAAAGCTCTCGTCCGCCGGCGTCTCCCAATATTTCGAGCGCGGATTGTTGAGGAGGATCCAGCAGCTCCCCGTGTCCATGCGCTTGGTGATGACCGCGAGGCCGGTCTGCAATTCGTCGCAGCCGAGCGTGAGGCCGCTGAAAGCCTCTTTCAGCTCGGCGTGCAGGCGGCGGGCGTCGAAACGCGCGCGCCAGCCTGGAATGGCGAAGCGCGGCGGCTTGAACACTTTTGGCGCAAGGCGGTGATAGAAATCCCGCATCTCGGCGGCGGAATGGCCGAGCGCCAGACCACCGGCGATGATGGCGCCGGTCGATGTGCCGCCGATGAGATCGAACCAGTCGCACAGTCGCACCGGGGCGCCGTTGATCTCCGCCAGCACCGCCTCGAGCCGTTCGAGAAAGGCGATGGACAAGGCTCCGCGCACGCCGCCGCCGTCGAGCGCGAGAATGCGCTTCTTGCCGGGCGAGAAGAGATGGCGGGCGGCGGGAGTCATGAGTGCGATGTTACGCCGCCCCGCGGTGCAGGCCAAGCCGCGCGTTGTGCGAGGTCCGGACGGATCTGCTTGCCGTAATGCCTCCGAGCGCCAATCGATGAATATGCTCCTCGGGGTTCATGCATGATTTGCAAAGAGCACGCACGTCCTGCGCCCGACGCCAGGCCGGCTCGTGGCGTGTGGCGTCACCGAGATCCCGGCGGCGCTGTGATGACGCCTCAGATCTCGATTTCGACGGTTGCTTCGGGCCTGTTGGCCTTGACCCTGGCTGCGAAAGCTCCATCTCCTGCAGCATCGTGGCGCAGCCGAAAGGACCCGAGGTGCCTCGAAATGGCGGCGACGCTTTTGGACTTCGCCAATTCGGGATCGGCGTCTCTCGACCGCGAAGACGGGAACGCATTTCCTTGTTGGAAATATCCTTGTCGGTCGCCTGCGCTCGATCGAAGCCGCGCTGGAGGCGTCGGCGCGTCATCTCGCTCACGAAGTCCGGCGACATCTGCGCCTGCGCTCCGCGGCGCAGAAACGGCGCGAGACCCGCGCGGCCAGCGCCGCCGATCATCCCGGCGAAACTCGATCCATGTCTTGCTGTTTACCGGATGAAGGAATCGCGACGTCGCCGCGATTCGATGTCATCATCGGTAAACCGTGTCCGGTCATCCTCACCCTGTCGCGCGAGGCAGCAATGATCCGCACTGCAACTGCGCCGTCCCGGGCGGCGGCCGACATCTTCGACGGCGCCAGCGTCATGGTCGGCGGATTCATGGGCGTCGGCACGCCCGTCCGCATCATCGACGCCCTTGTCGCCAGGGGCGCGCGCGGTCTGACGATCATCTGCAACGACACCGCCCGTCCGGGCGTCGGCGTCGGCAGGCTGATCGACGCCGGCTGCGTCGCGCGGGCGATCGTCTCGCACATCGGCACAAACCCCGTCACTCAAAAGAAGATGATCTCCGGCGAAATCGTCGTCGATCTCGTGCCGCAGGGCACCCTCGCCGAACGCATCCGCGCCGGCGGCGCCGGCCTTGGCGGCGTGCTCACGCCGACCGGCGTCGGTACGCTGGTCGCGGAGGGCAAACGCGTCATCGAGATCGATGGCGTGATGTTTCTGCTGGAAAAGCCATTGCGCGCCGATTTCGCGTTGCTGCGCGCGCACGAGGCCGATTACCACGGCAATCTCGCCTACCGCCTGACCGCTGCAAATTTCAATCCGCTGATGGCGCTTGCCGCCGACTGCGTGATCGCCGAACCGGACGTGATCTCGCCGGTCGGCGTATTGCCGCCCGACGCGGTGCGCACGCCCGGCGTTCTGGTCGATCATATCATCGAAAGGCCGTGGTGATGGACGCCAGGGAAATCATTGCGCGCCGCGTGGCGCTGGAGTTGCGCGAGGGCATGCTGGTCAATCTCGGCATTGGCCTGCCGACCCTCGTCGCGAAATATGTCCCCGAGGGAATGGCCGTCGCCTTCCAGAGCGAGAACGGCGTCATCGGCTTCGGCGCGCCGCCGCCGGAAGGTATGGCGGACCCCGATCTGACCGACGCAGGCGGCGGCTTCATCTCGGCTCTGCCGGGCGCCGCCAGTTTCGACAGCGCTATGAGCTTCGCTCTCATCCGCGGCGGCCACGTCGACATGACGGTCCTCGGCGGCCTCGAGGTGGACGCTTCCGGCCGCCTCGCCAACTGGATGGTTCCCGGCAAGCTCGTGCCGGGCATGGGCGGCGCTATGGACCTCGTCGTCGGCGCAAAGCGCGTCGTCGTCGCCATGCAGCATGCCGCCCGGGGACAGTCGAAAATCGTTCCGGAACTCACCTTGCCGCCCACTGCCACGCGGCGAGTCAGTCTCGTCGTCACCGATCTTGCGGTGATCGAACCTATCGCCGAGGGGCTCGTCCTGCGCGAAAGGGCGCCAGGTGTTTCGGTGGCGGAGATCGTCGCCGCCACCGCCGCGGCGCTGACCCTGCCTCCCGACATTCCGGAAATGCCGATCGGCGCCGCCGGCACTGGAGCGACGCCCCGATGAGCGATCATGTCGTCACCCTCAACGCCGGTTCGTCCTCGGTGAAATTCGCGTTTTTCGCGGTCGAGGGCGACGGGCCGCGGCTGGTCGCTTCGGGCCAGGTCGAGGAGATCGGCGCGCATGCGCAATTTCATGCGCGGGTCGTCGGCGGTGCGTGCGCCGAAAGCGGCGCCGAATGCGACATGGGGACGGCCGATCACAGGTCGGCGATCTGCGCCATTCTCGACTGGATCGAACGGACCTTTCCGCACGCGGTTGTCGCCGGCATCGGCCATCGCGTCGTGCATGGCGGCGTGGACTACGCCGCGCCTGTCGTCGCGGACGCTTCGGTCATCGCCGCATTGCGGGCGCTGGAGCCGCTCGCTCCGCTGCATCAGCCTCACAATCTCGCGGGGCTATCCGCGGCGCATGCGGCCTTTCCGACGACTCCGCAGGTGATCTGCTTCGACACCGCCTTCCATCGCGGCCACGCTTTTGTCGACGAGGCCTATGCGCTGCCGATAGAGTATTACCGGCGCGGACTGCATCGGTTCGGCTTTCACGGCCTGTCCTACGAGTATATCGCCCGCCGTCTGCGCGCGCTCGATCCCGTCGTCGCTGGCGGCCGCGTTATCGTTGCGCATCTGGGCGCCGGCGCGTCGCTCTGCGCTTTGCGCGATGGCCGCTCCGTCGCGTCGACCATGGGGTTTTCGGCGCTCGAAGGCCTGCCGATGGCGACACGCTGCGGCCAGATCGATCCGGGCCTGCTGCTCTATCTTCTCGATCACGACGGTTTGACCAGCGACGAACTCGCCGATCTTCTTTACAAGCGCTCCGGCCTGAAGGGACTCTCCGGCGTTTCGCAGGACATGCGCGACCTCGAAGCGTCCGCCGCGCCCGAGGCGGCGGCGGCGATCGATTATTTCGCCCACCGCATCCGCATCGAGATCGGCGCCCTTGCTGCGGCAGTCGGGGGTGTCGATGCGCTCGTCTTCACGGCGGGGATCGGCGAGCATTCCGCAACGATCCGCGAAAAGGTGTGCAGCGGATTGAACTGGCTGGGTTTCGCGATCGATCCGCCCCGCAACGGCGCGCACGAAACCCGGATTTCACCGCAGGACGCGCCTCGGCCGGTCTTCGTCCTCGTCACGGACGAGGAAGCGATGATTGCCCATCACACCATCGAAGCCCTCCGGCTCGGCGCTGCGCCACGGCGTTGAACGCCCTACAGGGGTGCGCCTCGAACGGAAGCCCTGTTTCAGCCCGGCCAAAGCAACCGGTTCGTTCGATTGTGTACAGGGGCCGCTTGGCGCGATCTGAGCACGAGAGACGGCGAACGTAGAGGCGCACTCACAGGGAACGCGTCTGCAAACCAGAAAAGCATTGATTTGGGGGGAGAGCGCTTCCGAACCAAGAGATGTTTGGCGCGCCGCTCAGGATAAAACTGTGAACACTTATATTGTTGAAATAAATATGTAAATTAGTTTGTGCCTGGTTGGAGATATCCGGATTGAGCCCGGGGCTTGGAAGCGGCGTATTGCAAAATGCGCTACGGTTCGTTATGCGTGGGTGAGAAGTGCAGGAGCACCGCATGTCCCGAGCCGTCGAGCGCAAGGAGCATCCGCTTTCGATGCGGTTGCCTGAAGCCGATATCGCCATCATCGATCGGGCCGCCAGGCTGCGGGGTCGATCACGCACCGATTTCGTGCGCGATGCAGCCGTACGGGCTGCCGAAGATGTGTTGATGGAGACGGCGCCCATTCGGATGACTCCTGCCGGATTCGAGGCGTTCATGGCGGCATTGTCCGGACCGGGCGTCTCGGCGCCGGAAATGGTCGAGATTTTCCGACGCGCAGCGCCATGGGAAACGGGCGAGTCGGACGCCGAGGGCTGAGGCTTGACGATCTCCCGGCCCGAACTGCTGGCGAAGACTCACATTCTCGACGCGTTTTCCTGTGGAAAGTCGTCCCTCGACCGCTGGCTGAAAACGCGGGCGCTGTCGAACCAGGAAAAAGGCTTCACGGCGGTCATTGTCGTCCACGAGATGAATCGGGTGATCGGCTATTACGGCCTTGCGCCGACGGCGATCATGCCTTCGAGTTTGCCCCGGCCCATTCGGACCGGTCAGCCGCCCGACCCCGTCCCCTGCCTGCTGTTGGGACAGCTCGCGACCGATCAGAACTGGAGCGGCAAAGGAATAGGAACGGGTCTGCTCAAGCACGCCTTGCAAAGATGCATCACGGCCTCGAGGCTCATCGGAGGTCGGGCGCTGGTCGTCAATGCGGTCGACGGCGAAGCCGCTGCGTTCTGGGCGCGACGCGGTTTCCTCGTCTCGAGAGACAATCCTCTGGTTCTCTTCAGATCGATCGCAGATATCGCAACATCGCTTCGCTGACGAGGACGTGTTCGAATCTTTCAGAGATGACTGGCGCGCCCAAGGGGATTCGAACCCCTGTTTTCGCCGTGAAAGGGCGACGTCCTAGGCCTCTAGACGATGGGCGCGGGGCGACGCCGGAGCGGCGACGCGTCGAAACCTATAAGGGCGCGCAGAGCGCAGCGCAAGACCCGATCTTCGCCCCGATGTTCGAAGATTTGCCAGCGGCAGTCGCGGGGCGCCGGCGCTTCACCGCGGCAGATTGGCGGCGCAGGCGAGGGCGGCGCGCAGATCGCGGAAGGCGACCCGGGCCGCCCGGAAAGCATGGTCGTCGTCGCCGGATCGCGCACTCCGCGCCTCCTCCAGCGCCGCGGCGGCGAGCGCGGCGAGGGGGCCGCGGACTCCTGCGCCGCCGATCTCGCCGGCGATGCGAATCACGTAGTCGAGATCGAAACGGTCCTCGAGAATCACCGCGTCGGCCCGCCGCCGCCAGGACCAGATGTCGTTCGCCACGAAACGTCCTCCCTTTTCATCGCATCCGCCATTGTGACGCAGGAGGCTGGCGCAGAACAATCCCTCTCCCGAGACCTTGCCGGAACTCCTTGGCCGGCCCCCTTCGGAAGGAGGGCGATGAGCGCAGGCCCGTTCAGTCCCCGGATTTCGACGCCCGCAGCGTGATGGCGAGGCTGGCGAGCAGCAGCAGCGCGGAAATCATGTAGCCGGCGCCGGTGAAGCCGCCGGCGGCGATCGTCAGAACAAGCGCCTGGGTGAACAGCAGCGGGCCGATCAGGCCGGAGACGCCGCGCAGACTGCCGAGCGCGCCCTGCAGGCGCCCCTGTTCGGAGGCGCCGGCCCAGCGTGTCGCCAGCCCCTGAAAGGCCGGTCCGGCCATGGCCCAGAGCGCGATCAGCGGCGCCGCCGCCATGAACACCGTCCCGTTCGGCGCCAGCGCATAGGCGGCAAATCCAAGCACGCCGCAGACGAGGCCCAGCATCGCCGCGCGCTTCTCGCCGACGCGCGCCACCAGCGGCCGCACGATTCCCCCCGAAACGACGGTCTGCGAAACGCCGACGATGGTCAGCGCCCAGCCTGTCGTCGCCGCGTCCCAGTGGAACCGGTAGTCGGTGTAGAGCACGAAGATCGACGGCAGCGATTCATGGGCGAGAAAGGACAGGAACTGCGCGGCGGCGATCAGCGTCAGCGCCGGATCGCGGCGCAGGAAGGCGATGGCCCCCACCACATTGGCGCCGCGCCAGACGATCTTGTCCGTGCGGCGCTCGGGCGGCAGTGATTCGGGCAGGATGAACCAGCCATAGGCGAAATTGGTCAGGCTGAGGGCCGCCGCCGCCCAGAACGGCAGGCGCAGCCCATGCGCGCCGAGAAGGCCGCCGATCGCCGGTCCGAGAATGAACCCCAGCCCGAAGGCGGCGCCGATCATGCCGAAACGGCCGGCGCGTTTTTCCGGCGGGGTGATGTCGGCGATATAGGCGTTGGCGGTGGACAGGCTCGCCGAGGTGAGCCCGGAGATCAGTCGGCCGACGTAGAGCACGGCGAGCGAGGGCGCGAGCGCCATCAGGATGTAATCGAGGCCGAGGCCGAGATTGGAGAGCAGCACCACCGGGCGGCGTCCGAAACGGTCGGACAGGGCGCCGAGCACCGGCTGAAACAGGAACTGCATCAGGGCCCAGGAAAAGCCGAACACGCCCGCGACGGCCGCGGCCGAGCGCACGTCGCCGCCCTCGAACTCCTCCAGCAGTTTCGGAAGGACCGGCACCATCACGCCGACAGCCAGCATGTCCAGCGCCACGGTGATGAGAATGAACAGAAAACCCGCTTCGCGTCTTTGGCCGCTCGCCCGCATGTCGTCCGCCTCGGAACATGTATTTTTCCAAAGGCGATAGCAGGGATGGCGCCAGTTGCGCAAACGACGCCAGCCGCGCGCCCGGCGCCGGCGGTCATTGGCGCAGCGCTGTCAGTGGCGCAGGGAGGCCGCGAGGTCGCAGAAGGTCGCCGGCTCGGCCTCGAAACGCACATGCCACTCGCAATTGGCCCGCGCGCGCAGGCGCGCCCGCAGATCGACGCCTTCCGGGCTGCGGAATGCGGCGGAATCGAGGATGCAGAAAGGCCGCGGCGCGCCGCCATCGACGGCGACGCCGATGATGGCGGCGCCGTCGAAAGCAGCGACCGTCGCGTCGTCGTCCGCCGCGAACACCGAGCACACGTAGCCATCGCCCGACGCGCCGCGCCAGCAATAGAAATTGCGCATCAGCGGCGAATTCTGCAAGGACGCCAGCCGTTCGCCGCAGCCGTCGGGCGTGTCGCCCGCGGAAAAGGCGCAGGCTTTGGCGCAACGCCCGGGATGGCAATGATCCATCGCCGCGAAGGGCGCGCCCTGGCCCCGCTGCAGATGCGCGGGCGAGGGCCCGGTTCGAAACGGCAATGTTCGCATGGCGGCCTCCCCGGTCCCGTTGCGCGCGCCGCCGGACGCGCACAACGTATCGAACTGTCGACATAGTCATACATACGCGAAGCTTGCGCGAGGCTTGCGGCGTTCGCCAAATCGTTTCTGCAAAAGCAGAATTTCGCGCTGCACGTACGTAGATGCCTCCCTCCCTTAACAAGCTGCACGGCTGGGTCTATACCCACGGCAACGCCTCTCCACCGGCCGCGATCATGTTCGACGCCCTGAAATCCCTGCTTGGCGACCTTCTCGGCGACGCGCCGGACGCACGGCCGTTCGAAGCCCTCGACCATCGGCTGGCCGCTGCGGCGCTGCTGGTGCATGTCGCAGCTATCGACGGTGTGGTCGGCGACGCCGAGCGGGCGCGGCTGCGGCGCATCGTCGAAAGCCGCCTCGGTCTCGATCCTCACGCCGCCGCGCGGCTGATCGACGAGGCCTGGGAAAGCGAGCGTGAAGCCGTCGATCTCGACCGCTTCACCAGCGTGCTGAAACGCCGGCTCGACGCCGATGGGCGGCGGCAGGTCGTCGCCATGCTTTGGGAAATGGCCGGCGCCGACGGCGCCATCGACGAATTCGAGGAGACGGTGGTCGAGCGCATCGCCACGGCGCTGGATGCGCCGGCGACGCGGCCCCGCGCCTCCGGCGAGGCGAACGGACCGGATCGACCGGGCAAGGAGCAACCATGACGCAGACCGCCATCATCACCGGCGCTTCCGAGGGCATCGGGGCCGAACTCGCCCGGGTGTTCGCCGAGGAAGGCCATGAGCTGGCGCTGGTCGCCCGGCGCAAGGACAGGCTCGACGCGCTGGCCGACGAGATCGCGGCTTCGGGCCGGCCCCGGCCGCTGGTGGTCGAACTCGATCTGCTGGAGCCGGACGCCGTCGAGACGCTGGCGAAGGCGCTCGCCGACAATGGCAGGGTCGCGCATTATCTCGTCAACAACGCCGGTTTCGGCCTGATGGGCGTCGCCGCGGAACTCGATTCCGGCGAACAGCTGGCGATGATCGATCTCAACATCCGCGCGCTGACCGCGCTCACCCTGCGCTTCCTGCCGCAGATCATCGAGCAGCGCGGCGGTATTCTCAATGTCGCTTCGGTCGCCGCCTTCATGCCGGGGCCGGGCTTTGCCGTCTATTACGCCACCAAAGCCTATGTGCGCTCCTTTTCCGAGGCGCTGGCCGAGGAAGTGTCGGCGTCGGGCGTGAAGGTCACGGCGCTGTGCCCGGGCCCGGTCGCCACCGGCTTCCAGAGCCGCGCCGGTTTCGATTTTTCGGGGGCCATGGCGGGGATGAAGCCGGCGATGCTGCCCGCTGCGGCAGTGGCGCGCGAAGGCTACGAGGCGCTGCTGGAAGAGCGGCGCGTCGTGGTGCCGGGGATCGTCAACAATCTGCTGATCTGGGCGGCGCGGCTGACCCCGCGGTTCATCCTCATGCCGCTGCTGTTCGTGGTGCAGCGTCGGCGCGGCTGAACCCTGTCACACAACTGCGGAAAAACTGTCGCCGAACCGCAGCCGCTTCGTCGCGCAACCGCAGCCGACCCGTCGCGAGACCATCGCGTGAGACTGGCACTCTCGCGACATGGCATTCACAACGGATCACATCGCGAGGCTCGGGCGCGAAGCGTCCTCAGCCGAGCTCGCCCGGGGCGCTGCAGCGTCCCGTTTCCTGCAACGCCTCGTCGCGGCCGATCTCGCCGCGGTGCATCTCCTCACCCGCGCGACGAATCGCGCGCCCGCCCGACTGCTGGCCATCGTGCTGAGCAAGCTCGGCAACGGCTGGATCTACCTGATCCTCGCGCCGGTCGTCTGGTTCGGCCTCGGCGGCGCACGCAGCCTGCATGTGCTGGCGCTCGGCGGCGTCTGCGCGGCGCTGCTGCATGTCCTCTACCCGATCATCAAGCGCCGCATTGGCCGCCCACGCCCCTTCCACGTCGATCCGCGGCTGCCGTCGCTGTTGAAGACGCTGGACGAGCATTCCTTCCCCAGCGGCCACGCCATGACTCTCACCGGCGTGCTTGTGCCGGTCGTGCTCGCCTGGCCGGCGTCGACGTTGTCGGCCGCCGTGCTGATCCTCTCCATGGGCTGGTCGCGCATCGCCGTCGGTCATCACTATCCGACCGACGTGGTCGCCGGCGCGCTGCTCGGCGCGGCGCTGGCCTGGCCGATTTCCGCGAGCTTCTTCGCTTTCTGGTAAGTGTTTTCAACAGGTCTTCCGAGCCGGCGGCCGCGCCTCGGCCGCCGGTTTTTTTGCGTCACGCCGCAAGAGGGAGGCTGCGCTCGGCGATTCGTCGACCTGTTCCAACCACCGGTCCCGCCGCGCCCGCCAGCGCGCCGGGCGCCAGCTCCAGCCCGAGAAACCGCGCCGGATCGACCGGACCCGGCAGGACGAGCGTTTCGGTGAGCCGCCGCTCGAAGCCGAAACGGGCGTAATAGGGCGCGTCGCCGACCAGAATCACCGCCCGCCAGCCGCGCGCCGCCGCGCGGGCCAACGCTTCGTCGACGAGCGCCGCGCCGAGGCCGAGCGTCCGCGCCTCTGCGGCCACCGCCAAAGGCCCGAGCATCAGCGCCCGGCGCCCACCCAACGACACCGGCCAAAGGCGAATCGTGCCGATCAGCAGCGCGTCGCGCCGGGCGACCAGCGCCAGATCCGCAGCGGGGAGGCGGCCTTCGCGCAGCCGTTCGCAGGTCTTGAGCCGGCGGGCGGGACCAAAGCAGACGTCGAGCAACTTTTCGCGCGCGAAGACATCGGCGCGGGTTTCGTCGACGATGTCGACCGTGGCGGGCGGGGGAGGAACGGGGGGCGGGGCGAAGACCTGCAAGGCCATCTCATCCATCCTTCTTCGAGCGGACAAGCGACCCTCGCGCCGGCGCATGACGCGCGCCGGCCGATCGGGACTGACGACAAACGATGAGCGAAACGCCTCGCCAGTGGCGAAGGCGCGAGGAAGGGCGGCGCCGTTCAGATCACATGCGTCTCGAGCGGCGGAAAGCCGTTGAAGCCGACGGCGGAATAGGTCGTCGTATAGGCGCCCGTTCCCTCGATCAGCACCTTCGCGCCGATCTCCAGCGAAACCGGCAGTTCGTAAGGCGTCTTCTCGTAGAGCACGTCGACCGAATCACAGCTCGGTCCGGCGATGACGCAGGGACTGGTGGCGGCGCCGTCTGCAGGGGTGCGGATCGGATAGCGGATCATCTCGTCGATGGTCTCGGCAAGGCCATTGAACTTGCCGATGTCGAGATAGACCCAGCGCAGCTCACCGTCCTCCTGCGACTTCTTCGAGATCAGCACCACTTCCGCCTCGATGATTCCGGCGTTGCCGACCATGCCGCGGCCAGGCTCGATGATCGTCTCGGGCAGGCGATTGCCGAAATGCTTCGACAGCGCGCGGAAGATGGCGTCGCCATACTGCTTCACCGCCGGCACGCGCTTGAGATATTTCGTCGGGAAGCCGCCGCCGAGATTGACCATCTTCAGCGTGACGCCGCGATCGGCGAGATCGCGGAAAACTTCCGCGGCCGACGCCAGCGCGCCGTCCCACATGCGCGGATTGCGCTGCTGCGAGCCGACATGGAAGGAGACGCCGTACGCCTCGAGACCGAGTCGATGCGCTGCCTCCAGCACGCCCACCGCCATCTGCGGAACGCAGCCGAACTTGCGCGACAGCGGCCATTCGGCGCCGTCGCCGTCGCACAGGATGCGGCAGAACACTTTCGAGCCGGGCGCGACGCGGGCGATCTTCTCGACCTCCTCGACGCAATCCACCGCATAGAGGCGAATGCCAAGCGCATAGGCGCGGGCGATGTCGCGTTCCTTCTTGATGGTGTTGCCGAAGCTGATGCGCTCGGGCGTCGCGCCAGCGGCCAGAACCTGCTCGATCTCCACGAGCGACGCCGTGTCGAAACAGGAGCCGAGCGACGCCAGCAGGGAGAGAACTTGCGGATCGGGATTGGCCTTGACGGCGTAGAAGACGCGCGTGTCCGGCAGGGCGCGGGCGAAGCCGAGATAATTGTGGCGCACGACGTCGAGATCGACGACGAGGCACGGGCCATTGTCGCGCCCGGCGGCGCGGCGCGCGGCGAGGAATTCCTGGATACGATCGGTCATCGCGGCATCCCCAACGAAGGGCGCACTTTCACGCGCCATAGACAAGGGCTTCGGCGGACACGCCATCCCGTTCGCCGGAGACGCGTTGGAGACGCCGCCGGTCGTTCGATCAGTCGCAGTCCATGATCTTCCGGTCATCGCGCAAGCGACGTCAGACGATCGGGTGATGCGCCGTTGGCTGTCCGAAGGCCGTATGCGCGAGCGCGCATGTCGACCAGCGAAGGCAGCCATCGTTTGGAAAGGGAGACCCCGATCCGCACGCCCGGCAAGAAAGACAAGCCTCTTCGGTGTGTCGACCTTTGGAGGGCCGACAGAGACGAAAAAGCCCGGTCCGTCGTTGCTTTAAGTCGCGATCCTCCGTGCAGACGGAGTTCGCCGGTTCGCCTCCGGCTGCCGGTTGTTTCGGGCGGTTGACCGGCCTCTTGTCCGGATCCCCGCCCACCGACACACGACCACAGGCACGTGCGATTTGGGCAAGTGGTAATTACGCTCTTTTTCTGCGCAGACAAGTTGTTTTTTCGGCTGTGCGCCTCTTTTTCAACTGGTGTTGCAAGTCTGGCAAAAGCGACGCGCCATGACGGCGCTACGGATAGTCGACAGCGGTCAAAAACAGCCCGTCGGGCGGCGCAACCTGACCGCAGCGGGCGCGATCCTTCGCCGCGAGCGCCGCAGCAAGATCGCTCGCGCGCCATTTGCCGGAGCCGACATGCTCCAGCGAGCCGGCGAAGGAGCGCACCTGATTGTGCAGGAAGGACCGCGCGCAGGTTTCGATGACGATGGTCTCGCCCTCGCGCCGCACATCGAGCCGCTCCAGCGTGCGGATCGGCGAATTGGCCTGACATTCGGCGGCGCGGAAAGTGGTGAAGTCGTGCTTGCCGACCAGCGCCTGCGCGGCCTCGTGCATCGCCTGCGCATCGAGCGCGCGCGCCACATGCCAGGCCCTGCCGCGCTGCACCGTGAGCGGCGCACGGCGATTGACGATGATGTAGCGATAATGCCGGCGGATGGCGGAAAAGCGCGCCTCGAAAGTTTCCTCGACCGCGTGGATGGAGACGACGGCGATCGGGTCGGGCTTGAGATGGGCGTTGAGCGCGCCCTGCAGCCGATCCGGCCGCCAATCGCGCAGCAAATCGACATGGGCGACCTGTCCCAGCGCATGCACGCCGGCGTCGGTGCGTCCCGCGCCTTGAATCAGCGCTGCGACGCCGCCCTGCGCAGCGGCGATCGCTTCCTCCAGCCGTTGCTGCACGGACATGCCATTGGCCTGGCGCTGCCAGCCGACGAAGGGCGAGCCGTCATATTCGATCGTGAGGGCGTAGCGGGGCATGTCTCTTCGGCTCTTGGAGCGCCGGCTTTGACATGAAAACTGCCAAAAAGAAAATTCCGGCATGTTGCAACAGCACGAGACGCCGCCCACGCGATGCGACGAGATGCAAAACAGGGCGAAACCGGATTTCGCCCTGTCCATTCGTCGATATCTGCGGATGTTATTTGCCGTTGCCGAACAGCTTCTCGGCCGACGTGCCGAGGCCAAGGTCCGGATTGGCTGTGCAATATTTGGCAAGCTTTTCGGCGTTGACCTTCATCTTGTCGAAGTCGATGACCGGCGAGTCGTCTTCGCTCTTATAATAACCGTCGAGCCAGGCCATCGTGTACGTAATATCGTCCTTCCCGCTTTCGAGCCACTCCTTGCATTTTATCGTATTCAGATCGACCCTGGCGGCAAGAGCTGCTGACGGCAGAAAGACGAAAGCAGCGACGAGCAGAGCATGAGATTTCTTCAAGACGTCCTCCCCGAATCAGGCCCGAATATGGTGGCTGTCTTGTTGTAAGTTGGCAAGAACAATAGATATTTTGACATTCACAAAAATAATTCGGATCGTAGTGCAATAGTAGCGTCTTGTTTACCTGCCGAGGCCGGCGAAGTCCTGCCCCTGATTCGGACATGATTCGTCCCCGGTTCGCTCCGGATTTCTCGCTTCGGAACAGACCGAGCGGAAATGTCATTCATGTTTTGGAGAGGATAAGCGCCCTCACGCCAGAACCAGTCCGGTCGCCATCTTCCGTCCGCGCAGGAACTCCCCGATCTCCATCGGGCCCTTGCCGGCACGCTGGACGCGCAGCAGCCGTAGCGCGCCCTCGCCGCAGGCGATCAGCCCTTCGTCGTCGAGCGCCGTTCCCGGCGCGCCGGAGCCCGGCTCCACGCGGCTTTCCAGAACCTTCACCCGCTCCGGCCCATGGCCGAAATCCGCCTCGAAAAAGGCGCCGGGGAAGGGCGTCAGCCCGCGGGCGATCGCGTTGACCTCACGCGCCGGGCGCCGCCAGTCGAGCCGGGCTTCGGCCTTGTCGATTTTGGGAGCGTAGCAGGCGCCCTCTTCGGCTTGCGGCGCAAAGCGCAACTCGCCGCGCTCCAGAAGTTCGAGCGCCTGGGCCATCAGCGGCGCGCCGACGGCGGCGAGCGAATCGTGAAGCTCGTCGGCGGTGGTCTGCGGGCCGATCGGAACCCGCGCCGTGAGGGCGACCGGGCCGGTGTCGAGGCCGGCGTCCATCTTCATCACCTCGACGCCGCTCATCGAGTCGCCGGCCATGATGGCGCGCTGGATCGGCGCTGCGCCGCGCCAGCGTGGCAGGAGCGAGCCGTGAAGATTGAGGCAGCCGTGTTTCGGGGCGTCGAGGACGGGTTGCGGCAGCAGCAGGCCATAGGCGGCGACCACCGCCACATCGGCTCCGAGCGCGCGGAACCGCTCCGTCTCTTCGGCGCCTTTCAGCGATTTGGGAGTGTGAACGGGAATGCCGAGACTGTCGGCCAGCGCATGCACGGCGGATTTCTTCTCCGCCATGCCGCGCCCGGCCGGGCGCGGGGGCTGCGAATAGACCGCCGCGATGTCGTGGCCGCGTTCGACGAGTTCCTGCAGAAGCGTCGCCGCAAATTCCGGCGTTCCCATGAAGACGAGGCGCAGACTCACGCCCCGGCTTCCTCCGGCTGATCGGAGCGGCGCCCGGCGAAAGCCGCGTCGAGCCTTGCCGCCTTGGTGAATTTCTTCACCACGCGGTCGCGCTTGAGGCGCGAGAGATTGTCGATGAACAGGCCGCCTTCGAGATGCTCGAGCTCGTGCTGCACGACGGTCGCCAGAAGCCCGTCGGCGTCGAATTCCCGGCTCTCGCCGCTGCGGTCGAGGTGGCGCACCCGGACCTTCGCCGGACGTTTCACGTCCTCGAAATATTCGGGAACCGACAGGCAGCCCTCGTTGTAGGCGGAGAGTTCCTCGCTCGCCCAGACGATCTGCGGATTGATGAGGAACAGAGGGGCTTTTTCCTCGTCCTTCCTGGCGATGTCGATGACGACGATGCGCTTCGCCACCGCCACCTGAATTGCGGCGAGGCCGATGCCGGGCGCCTCGTACATGGTCTCGAGCATGTCGTCGAGAAAACGCCGCAGTTCGTCGTCGACGCGCGCGACCGGCTGCGAGACCTGCCGCAGGCGCGGATCGGGAAGAGTGATGATAGGCAGCAAAGCCATGGATTTCGCCGTGGGTTCGAGCTTTTTGCCAAGAGATAAGCGCGAGGGCTGGCGACGTCAAATGGCGCGGGGCCGCTCCGTCAAGGGTTCTCGAGGCTGAACGACCGGCTGGCGTCGTCATAGGCGAAGAGTTCGCCGTAGCGGCCCCAGTTGATCACCGCCTTCAGGGTCGTCTCGGCGTAATCTTCCGACATGTAATCTTCGAGTTCGCTCGAAAAGCGCGAAGCCGGCGCGGTGTGGCCGTTTCGCTCGTCGAGCACGCGGCGGATGCGGGCGGCGAGCGGCACATAAGCGAGAAGATGATCGCCGAACAGCCGCTTGCGCAGGTCCACATCGGCGTCGACGAATTTGCGGCCGGCCGCGGAGAGCCTGATGTCGCCCTCTTCGAGTTCGACGAAGCGCAGCAATTGCAGTGTTTCCGCCACCGGAAACAGATCGTCGATGGCCATGCCGAGCGAATCGGCGAGCGGCGGCAAGTCGGCCTTGCCGTCATAAGGCGGCGCGGCGATCTCTTCGAGCAGGCCAGCCAGCGAGTTGGTCGAGACCCGCGGCAGGGCCATGCCGAGGCCCATGCCGGGAAAGGCGCCGTCGCGGCCCGGTCGGTCGGGCGCGACCCGTTTGGTCATCAGCCCGTAGATGCGATCCACCAGCTGCCGGAACTCCGGATCGAGCCGGTTGCGCGGATGCGTCAGGCCCACCCGGATTTCCGCGGCGATGCGGCCGGGATTGGAGGAGAGGACGACGATGCGGTCGCACATCAGCACCGCTTCCTCGATATTGTGTGTGACCATGAGGATGGACTTGATCGGCATCCGTCCTTCCACCCACAGATCGAGCAGATCGGTGCGCAGGGTTTCCGCGGTCAGCACGTCGAGCGCCGAAAACGGCTCGTCCATCAGCAGGATGCTGGGCTGCACCACCAGCGCACGGGCGAAGCCGACGCGTTGGCGCATGCCGCCCGACAACTCCTTCGGAAAGGCCGATTCATAGCCGTCGAGGCCGATGAGGTCGATCGCCGACAGCGCTCGCGGGCGGGCCACTTTCTCCGGCACGCCCTTGGCGCGCAGGCCCAGCTCCACATTGGAGAGCACCGACAGCCAGGGGAACAGCGCAGCGCTCTGGAACACCATGGCGACGCCGTCGACCGGCCCACGAACCGGCGCGCCCTGATAAATCGCCTGCCCCCCGCTCGGCGGAATCAGTCCGGAGACGATGCGCAGCAAGCTGGATTTGCCGCAGCCGGAGCGGCCCAGAAGGCCGACGATCTCGCCGCTCGTGAGCGTCAGGGACACGTCGTCGAGAACCACGGCGCCCGCTTCGCCCGAGTTTCGGGCGTAGCGCTGCGTCACATGGTCGAGGGTGAGAAGAGGCGCGGCGTCTTCAGCCATCGGAACGCTCATTTTCAATCGAGGCGCAGGCGCGTTTCGGCGAGAGCCGAAAGCGGGCGCCACAAAGCGCGGTTGAACAGGATCACGAACAACGACATCACGCAGACGCCGAGCACGATGCGGGGATAGTCGCCGTCGGCGGTGGCCTTGGCGATATAGGCGCCGATGCCGTGGGCCATGATGGTGTCGTCGCCCCATCGCACATATTCGGCGACGATGGCGGCGTTCCACGAGCCGCCGGACGCGGTGATGGCCCCGGTGACATAATAGGGGAACACGCCCGGCAGAATGACCTTCGTCCACCAGTCCAGCCCGCCGATACGGAAATTCGCCGCCACTTCGCGCAGATCATTGGGGAAGGCGGCGGCGCCTGCGATGACGTTGAAGGCAATGTACCATTGCGTGCCGAAGATGATCAGCAGCGACAGCCAGATGTCGGGATCGAGCGAATATTTGACGATGCCGACCACGGCGATGGGAAACAGCACATTGGCCGGGAAGGCGGCGAGGAATTGCGCCAGCGGCTGCACCTTTTCGGCGATGTTCGGCCGCAGTCCGATCCACACGCCAATGGGGGTCCACACCAGCGTCGCCAGCGTCATCAGCACGATCACCCGCAGCATTGTGAACAGCGTGAGGATGATCGCCGCGGCGACGTCGGTCGCCTGCAATTCGGTTGCCGTGAACACCCAGATCTGCCGCAGGCCCCAGAGACAACCCGCTCCCAGAAGCGCGAACCAGACGATGTCGAACAGCCGCGATGCGGCGCCGGCGCCGCGTCCGGGGAGGGATGGGCGGCCCGTCGGCGCGAGGCGCAGCAAGGCTATTTCGCCGAGCAGCCGCGCCGGCCCTCGCCACGCCCTGCGCATCCAGCGGCTGCGCAGGAAGATCTGGCTCACGATCGAGCTCTCTTGCGTCTGTCCTGCCGAAAGCTCCACCCTGAAGCGCGCGCCGAAGGCGACGATCGGGCGAAACAGCAACTGGTCATAGGCGACGATCACCGCGAGCATGGCCGCCACGGCGGCGAGAACGGCGGAAATGTCCTTCGCCTCGATCGCCGCGGCCAGCCACGAGCCGACGCCCGGCAGCTTGATCGTGGTGGGGCCGACGGAGATCGCCTCCGAAGCGACGACGAAGAACCAGCCGCCCGACATGGACATCATCATGTTGTAGATGAGGCCCGGCATCGCGAAGGGCGTTTCGAGCTGCCAGAATTTCTGCCACGGCGTAAGGCCGAAGCTGCGCGCCGCCTCGTTCAGCTCCTTCGGCACGCTGCGCAGCGACTGGTAGAAGGAGAACGCCATGTTCCAGGCCTGGCTGGTGAAGATGGCGAAGATCGCCGCGCATTCGGCGCCCAGCGTCGAGCCGGGAAAGAGGCCGAGAAAAAATGTCACGGTGAAGGACAGAAAGCCGAGGATCGGCACCGACTGCAGAATATCGAGCAGCGGAATCAGCACCATCTCCGCACGCCGGCTTTTGGCCGCGAGCGTGGCGTAGGTGAAGGTGAACAGCAGCGAGACGGCGAGCGCCGCGAACATGCGCAGCGTCGTGCGCAGCGCATACCAGGGCAGCAGCGCGTAATCGAGCGTGAGCGGCGGCGCGGCTTCGAGCGGCGTCGTCAGTCCGCGCGAGCCCTGGCCGAGCGCTGCGAAGACGCCGAAGATAATCGCCAGCGCGACGAAATCCCAGCCGTTGGGCAAAATGCGTCGGCGTGGCGAAGAACCCGGATATGTCTGCATGTTCCTCGGCTTCGCGCGCTTGGAGACGACCTGTGTCTCATGTCGGGGAAAACCATTACAGAAACATGACAGCCGGCGCCAATAGTTCTGTTATGGACGCAGCGCGGCGCGCCCGTGCCGAGTCTTGATGTCGGCGATCTTGTGGGCCATCGCCTCGAGAGCGTCGAGCGCCTTGCGCTCCGGCTCCGGCAAGCTGTCGCGGTGGGGGAGGTGTTTCGACAGTACGACAACGGCGTCGCAGATCTGGCCGAGCTGGCGCCCATAGGTGCCAACCTCGTCGAGAATGTCGGCCTCGACCTTCGGCGCGCTGGATTCGCCGAGATACACGTTGAAGCTGGAGCCGTTGAAAAATGACGTGACCGGATTGATCCACTGGACGACGTCGCCAGCGAGCGGAAGCTTGAAAAGGGCCATGGGAAACCTCCTTGTTGCGGCGTTCCCCATGCATTTTCAGGGCCGCGCCTATTCCGCCGGAGCGCTCTCCGCCTGTGCGGCGGCGCGGCGTCCGGCCCATTTCTCCTCCAGCCACGGGAGGAGGTTCCACTTCTGATAGAGTATCCCGCGCACCGGCGTCTTGATGACGATCAGCAGGAAGCCGATCGACAGCAGGCACCACACCGCTGGCGCCTCGTTGAGATTGTTGGTCAGCGCCAGCGCCGCGAATGGCCCCATCAGGAAATGATAGAGCGTGAACCGCCACGAACCGTACATCAACGGCATGATGAAGGCCACGAAACTGTAGGTGAAATAGCCGGTGAAACCGTGGTCGTACATCCAGTTGCCGAGGCCGTTGGTCGGCACGTCCCAGGCAATGTGCCAGTTGCCGTGCACCGAGCACAGCTGGCGCGCGCACAGCGCCCGGCCGGCTTCGCACTGGCCCGCCCATTCGAACGGATAGAGCTGCAGCATCATGAACATCGCCGAGGCGAAGCACAACGCATAGACAGGCTTGGCGATTTTCGCCTCGACGCCCTTCGGCAGGAAATGCATGGAGATGGCGTTGATGAAGAAGGGCTGGAAGGCGATGTGCAGATAGCCGAGAATCGTGGCGATCTGGTTCGACGGCAATTGGCATTCGTCGATCACCGTGTAGGTATAGGCCTGCAACGCTTCCATCAGCGCGAAATAGCCGAGCGTGCCCCACAGGCCGAACGGCTCCTTCTTTACCGCCGCATAGGCGGCGCCGGAGAGACCGATGGCGGCCATGACAGTCGAGGCTTCTCCGCTCCAGCACATGCTTCCTGCATCTCCGATGGTGTGGGCGCCAGCTTTTGGCTCGCCACGAAACCCCTCTTAATCCGTCGGACGCCGCCCCGGCAAGCCGGCCCAGCCATGGTCGGGCGGCCCGGCGCTCTGTCCGAGCCGCAATTTCGCCCCCGCCGCCAGCGCGCTCTCCAGCCAGGCTTTGGCCTCGGCGACGGCCGCGCGCAGCGGCGCGCCTTGCGCCAGACGGGCGGCTATGGCGGAGGACAGAGCGCAACCGGTGCCGTGATCGTTGGGCGTGGCGATCCGCCGGCCGGGGAAATTCGCCACGCCGTCGCCATCGGCCAGCACATCCAGCGGCGCGCCGGAAAGATGCCCGCCCTTGACCAGCGCGGCGCCCGCTCCTGTCGCAAGCAGAGACTGCGCTTGCGCCGCCATCTCGTCCGGGCGCGCGGCGAGGCCCGTGCCGGTCAGCGACGCCGCTTCCGCCAGATTGGGTGTGACGAGCGCGCAGCGGGGCAGGGCCCGTCGCAGCGCCGCTGCGAGCCCCTCCGCTGCGCCCGGACCGCGCGTTGCCGCCAGCACCGGATCGAGCACGATCGGCCCGGCATAGCCGGCGAGCGCCGCGAACACCGCGTCGGCGATCTCCGGCGCCGCCAGCATGCCGATCTTGATCGCGGCGGGCGCAATGTCCGCCAGCACGGCGGCGATCTGCGCCACGACGATTTCCGGGGCAATCCGATGGATCGCCGTCACACCTAGCGTATTCTGCACGGTGAGCGCGGTCGGAGCCGCCATGCCGTAGCAGCCGAAGGCCGCGAAAGTCTTGAGGTCCGCCTGAAGCCCGGCCCCGCCGGAAGGGTCCGAGCCGGCGATCGACAGCACCGGGATCATCAGAACAATTCTCCCTGCGCCCGCCCCGGCGCCGCGCGGCCCTTGCGCCAGTCCTCCGCCGCCGCCTCCAGAAAGGCGTCGACGCGCGCGGCCAGCGCGTAGCTCTTCTCCACATGGCGCGCATAATAGACAAAGGACTGCACGGCGACGCGCTGCTTGAACGGGTCCCACAATTCCACGATGCGCAGCAGATCGGCGACCTCCAGCGGAATCGCCGGCAGCGCCCGCACGGCCTCGCGCGCGCCGGGCAGGAACCCCAGCGCCGCCACCAGCGCCAGCGCCCCGCGCTGTGCGGCGGCGGCCGAAAAGCCGGCCAGATCGGCGATATCGGCTTCCTTCAACTGATACTGCTTCACTTCCGCGGTGATGGCGAGGCGTCCGCCCTCCCAGCCGTCGACGTCGCCGATGCGCTGCAACCGCTTCGAGCCGGTGCGGGCCTTGTCGATCTCGATCTGCAGATGCGGATTGTCGGCGCGCAGGAAGCCGAACACCAGTCCCTGAAAGGCCGCGCCCGTCGGCTCGCCCTCGCGCGCCGCCATGTCGAAATTCTCCAGCAGCAGCCGGAACAGCGGCGGATCGGTCTGCGCCAGCGCCGGATCGAAAGCCTGGCTCGGGAGCTTCTCCAGCACGAAGGCGTCGACCCGCGCCCGCAGCGTCGCCAACTCCCCGGTCGAAAACCCCGCGAGCGCGTCGAGCCAATGCAGATAATCCGGCCAGGCCTGTGTCGCGTGCGGCGCGGCGCTCGGATAATCGAAACGCTTGTGCCCGGCGCGGTAAAAGCGTTCCGCCTCGTTGTAGAAGCCGCGCAGCGACAGCGTCCGCCCGTCTTCGCGCGTCACCACCAGCGTGTTGAAACGCTTGCCGGCGGGATTGACCGCCACCCGCGGAAAACGTTCCAGCAACTGCTCGAAGGACGCCAGCCCCAGCGCCGGCGCGCCGAGTTCGCTCAGGAAATCGATCATCGCCACAAGCAGGCCGGCCGTGAATTTGCGCCCCGCAAAGCCGGCGGAAAAGTCGCGGAACAGATCGTCCGGCGTCATGCCTCGAGCGCGACGAGCGCCGGAAAGGCGCGGCGGGCCAGTTCCACATATTCCAAAGACCGATCGACGCCGATCGCGCGATAGCCCAAGGCCTCCGCCGCCGCCAGCGTCGAGCCGCTCCCGGCAAAGGGATCGCAGACGATGCCGACGCCCAGCGGCAACGACGCGCGCACGATCTGCCGCATGAAGCGCTGCGGCTTGAGGGACGGATGCGGGGCGATTTCGCGCTCGCGCCCGCGCGTCGGCGAGCAGGGGATGATGTCCTTCAAGGGTTCGTCCGGCGACAGCCGCCGCAGGCCGCCCGTCCCCCATTTGCGCAAATTGGCGGCGACGGTGCCGTCGCAGGGTTTGCGGAACACGCCCCAGGGCTCGAAGCAGGAGCGCGGCATCACCGTCACATCGGAAAATTCCTTTTCCGCGCCCTTGGGTCGGTCGCCGCCGCGCAGGGTCTGCACCTGGCGGATGACCTCGCCGCGCTTCTCGAAGCCGGCTTTCTGAAAGGCGTAGAAGCACATGGACGAGAGCAGCGGATTGGAGGCGATGATCAGATGGCCGCCGGGCGCCAGCGCCCGCAGCGCGCCATAGGCCACCGCCCCGAAGAAATTGTGCAGCCGCTCGACTTCCTCCGCCGACAGCACGGTAAAGCGTGGCAAGGGCGCGCGTGCGGCGCCGTCGAAAGCCGGCGGAATGCGCCACACGCCGCCCGAACCGCTGCGCATCTTCCCGAGATTGGCGTCGTCATATTCGATCAGCCCATAGGGCGGATCGGTGACGACGGCATGGATGGAATTGGCCGGCAGTTCCGACAGAAAGTGAATGGCGTCGTCATGGACGAGGGTGACGCGGTCGGAAAGGTGATGGCGCTCGGGTTCGCCCACCTCGCGAACGCGCCGAAAGGCGCGAGCCGTCTCGGCGCCGAGACGCTCCCGCCACACAGGTTGCCCGCCCCGCCGCGCTGGTGATCTGCCGCTGTCGAGCCCGCCGCTCATGTGGTTCCTCGCATGATGCCGGGGAAGCTACGCTGTGGGGGCGGTCGTGTCCATGGTGAGGGGACGGGGCAGGGCGGGCCGAGCCTTGGCCCGCCGCCCGGCGCGGACGCAAAGTCGAAGAGTTCAGAAAATCCCCCTTCCTCCGCGCGGACAGTTTCGACTCTTTTTGTGGCAATTATCACCTTGACGTAGTAGCGTCGATATGTTGTATTGCTCCGCAGAAGGAGCAACCGCCATGTCCGCCGACTTTTCCAACCCGATCTTCCACGACGCCGACGCCGCCCGCGTTTGGCTAGAGGCGCGGGTTTGGCCGAATGGCCCGGTTTGCCCTCGCTGCAAAGCCGAGAACCGCGCCACCCTCATGAAGGGCAAGACGACGCGCGCCGGCCTCTACCAGTGCAACGAATGCCGCAAGCCCTTCACCGTGACCGTTGGCACGCTTTACGAAAGCTCCAAGGTGCCGCTGAACGTCTGGCTTGCCGTCACATTCCTGATGATGTCCTCAAAGAAGGGCATGAGCGCCTTGCAGATCAGCCGCATGGTGGGCCGCCCTTACAAGACGGTCTGGTTTCTCTGCCATCGCATCCGAGAGTCGTTCCGCGACGACAGCGCCGCGCCGTTTGGCGGCCCTGTCGCGCCCGTGGAAGCCGATGAAACCTACGTCGGCGGCAAGGCCAAGAACCGCGCCTTCAAAGAGCCTGCGCCCAAGAAAGCCATCCTCTCGCTCATTGACCGTGAGAAAGGCCAAGTGCGCTCCTTCCACGTCCCGAACGTGACCGCGAAGACCCTGCGCCCGATCATCGCCAAGAACGTCGAAGCCGCTTCGGTTCTCATGACCGACGAAGCGACGGTTTACAGCGGTATCGGCAAGGCGTTCCATGCGCATCATACCGTTGTGCATTCGGCCAACGAATATGCCCGCCTCGGTTCCTACGTTCACATCAACACCGCCGAGAGCTATTTCAGCATCGTGAAGCGCGGCATCATCGGGGCATATCACCACGTCTCGGAAGCCCACCTTCACCGCTACATGCTCGAATTCGATTATCGCTACAACACCCGCAAGATGCGCGACTTCGACCGCATGTCCGCGAGCATGGGCGGCATTGTCGGAAAGCGCCTCGCGTATCGGCGACCTCATCAAGAGGCCGTCGCCTGAGGCGGCGGTAAGCCAACCAAATATTCCACTTATCCCGCACAATCGCTAATTGCACCGCGAGAACGAGAGCGCCAAAAATGCAAAATGCGATCAAGCCGAAAAGGTTTATAAAGTTCATGCCCGATCTTTCTCTCCCAGCCGCCAACTTATGGAACGCTATAGGAAATTTTGCCTTGATTGCCGGAGCATTTTTCGTTCTCCTCGGCACTTGGCTGACAATTTGGACTGGAGGCCAAAAGGAGCGTTATGCTGATGAGCGGATTTCTACGAACGAAAAGGATACCTCAGTCGCAAGAGCTGAGGCAGCGAATGCCATAAAAGAGACAGAGACGATCAAGAACGAAAACCTCAAATTGTCTCTTCAATTGGAACAGGAGCGCTCGGCTCGGCTGAAAATTGAAAGCGGCCTTGCCTCGCGTCGGCTGACTGGCAGTAAACGCAAATTGCTCGTCAACTCGTTGAAATCTATCCAACCCACGCCACACGTAGATCTTCAGCGCATTGTTGGCGACGCGGAAACGCGGTCATTTGGCGCAGAGTTAATTGCGTCTTTCAACGAAGCTGGGGTCATGATTACAGATTTTACCGCAGCAATGGCCCTAGGGTTCCCAGAGGGGATAACTATCATTGGCCCAATGTTGCCGCAAGAGAACGGAATTGCAATCGCATTCAAAACGGCTGGGTTTACCCCGTCTGTTGTTCAAGGCCCAGTGCGAGAAGGATTTTCTGTCCGGGTCATTGTTGGCTTAAAACCCCCTTCTTTTTGATAGCTTTTGCCTTCCCCTTACGGGCGCGTCCTTTGCTATCTGGAGAATCTTTTTTGCTCGCAGCTTCCTGTGCCTCTTTCGGCTTCGACCCCGGCTTGACCGCGGCGTCAACAGCACGCTCAAAGCGCGACCATGCGTCAGCGTCTTGTTCAGCTTTCGGAGCCTCGTCTTTCGCCATGCCAGATTCCCCCGCCATCCGCCACGCCTTGCTGCGCCTAGAAAAGGCCCGAGCCGCGCAACAGCGCCTCACTGCCGCCAGCACTCTTGACCAGGCCGAAAGCGCTTGGACCGACCTCCTTATAGCAGGGAACGGCGTGTATTCGAAATTAGAGCAAGGCAGCAAATGTAACGGCAAGGCCGCCGCGTGGTTTGGTAGAGCCAAAAAAGCAAGAAAAGACGATCAGCTTTTATCCTATATGCACCACGCGAGGAATTCGGAAGAACATGGGATTGAAGACATTACAAAGAGAATGGAACGAGGGCAATCAACTGTAACTGTCAGAGAGCCAATGACTCTAAAGCCGGGGGATACCGTTGGTTTCAACGTAAGACTAGATGCGTTTGGAAGGGTCAAGATCGACGCGCACAATCCTAAAGACCTGATAGTAAAAAACTACGATACCCCAGACATAGCCTTGGTCACCGTCAAAGACCCGCGGTTCTCTGATGTTTTCCATCCTCCCTGTTTTCATAAGGACAATAAACTCGACGATCAGTCCCCTGCAAAAATCGGAGAACTATTTATAGAATACCTAGAGTTGCTTATCAATAACGCTAGACTTGCCGGGGTCTAGTTATTCCGTTCTCATAGCGAGGAATATTTTTCTGACGAGAGCATCAAGACCTTCTCCCAAGCAATGCTCATTCGCCGCATAGACCCCGGCCTCAACCATGGCTGGGGTAATCTTGATTTCGTCGCCGGCTTGTCCTGCCTCGCATACCATATCTAGTCCCTATTACGCCAGAGTGATAATTGCCCTTTTTGTGATCAGCATTTCTCCCGCGTCTTGGAAATCGAGAGAGGAATTTGTGCACTTGCCGGCACGATTGTACATATCGTTTGATTGTATGCGTGGCGCCTGTTGTCAATCAATACATGTCGAAGACCGGCAGTCCTGTCCCGCGTATTTGCCATGAACACAAGACCGTGTCATTTTAAACGACAGCGGAATAATGACATTTCCGCATCAGCGCCCGCGAAAGGACGCCCTCATGAATCCGTTCTGTCTGACACGCCCTGTTGCGGCGATCGTTCTCGCCCTGTCCACCGGCTTTGGCGCGACCGCCGCCATGGCGGAGGCTTGGGGCTCGATATCCGTCGATTTCCCCGGCGAGGGGGTCAGCATGGCCAGTCCGGCCTATGGCGTCGGCGGCGGCGCAACCAAGGAGGAAGCCATCGCCAATGCGCAGAAATTCTGCGCCGAGAGCGGCGGCAAGGTGTGCAAGACGGCGATCAGCTACGAAACCTGCGGCGCCTATGCCGCGAGCTCCAAACATGGCGGCGTCGGCATGGCCGCCACGAAGAAGCTGGCGCAGGCCAACGCCATTGCGGCGTGCAATGAGGATGCCTGCAAGATCGTCATTGCCGACTGCAATTGAGGGGTTGCCGCCCGGCCTCGCGCGATGACGCGCAAGGTTCGGGTGCGGCCGGTTGTGACGGTTGGGTTGGGCGGGTCGATTCTCCGGAGTCGGCCCGCCCTTTTCATTCCGGCGGCGCCTTGCGGGCCGGGGTGGAGCGATGGGGTTCACGCATCCTCGCGCGCCACCTCCTTAGGCGCCACCCCGTCATCCTTGCGCAAATCGATGCTGCTGCTTTCAACGGCCCCGGCCGCGATAAAAGCCTCAAGGTGTCGTTCTTCGATCTGGTTCAGCGGGATGTGCAGAAGCGCCATAAGACGGCCCTCGCAGGATATTTCCTGAAAGTCTGACTTCATCCTAGCCGGACGAGTGCTTCCGGGGAAAGTCTGCGATGGCGAAAATCGGCCCACACCCACCCCCTTCTCGACACCGCCCCCGCCCCATGCCAAAACGCCCCCAGCCCCGACACCCCCTCACGCGACCCCAAAGACATGACCGACCTTCACACGCTCCAAACCGACACGCTCCGCCAGATCGAGACCGCCGGCGATGAGGCGGCGCTGGACGCCGTGCGCGTTTCGGCGCTGGGCAAGAAGGGGTCCATCTCGGCGCTGCTGGCGACGCTGGGCAAGATGAGCCCGGAGGATCGCAAGACCGAGGGCGCGAAGATCAACGCGCTCAAGGATGTAGTCACGCAGGCCCTCGCCGCCCGCAAGAGCGTGCTCGAGGCCGCGGCGCTGGAGGCGCGGCTCGCCGCCGAGACGCTGGACATGACGCTGCCGCCGCGCGCCGCCGGCCTCGAGAAGGGCCGCATCCATCCCATTTCGCAGGTGATGGACGAACTCACCGCGATCTTCGCCGACATGGGCTTTTCCGTCGCCGAAGGGCCGGACATAGAGTCCGACGACTACAACTTCACAAAGCTGAACTTCCCCGAAGGCCACCCCGCCCGCGAGATGCACGACACTTTCTTCTTCTCGCCCGGCGCGGACGGGAAGAGGAAGCTCCTGCGCACCCACACCAGCCCGGTGCAGGTGCGCACCATGCTGAGCCAGAAGCCGCCGATCCGCGTGATCTGCCCGGGGCGCACCTATCGCTGCGACAGCGACCAGACCCACACGCCGATGTTCCATCAGGTCGAGGGGCTGGTGATCGACAAGTCGACCCATATGGGCCATCTGAAATGGGTGCTGGAGGAATTTCTCGCGGCCTTCTTCGAGGTGAAAAGCGTCAAGCTGCGCATGCGCCCCTCGTTCTTTCCCTTCACCGAGCCGTCGATGGAAGTCGATGTGCAGTGCAAGCGCCAGGGCGGCGAAATCCGCTTCGGCGAGGGCGAGGATTTCATGGAGATCCTCGGCTGCGGCATGGTGCATCCCAATGTGCTGCGCAACTGCGGGCTCGATCCGGATGAGTATCAGGGCTTCGCCTTCGGCGTCGGCATCGACCGCCTCGCCATGCTGAAATACGGCATGCCGGATCTGCGCGCCTTCTTCGACGCCGATGTGCGCTGGCTCGAGCACTATGGCTTCAAGCCGCAGGATGTGCCGACGCTGGCGGGCGGGCTGAGCGGGTGAGGCCCACTCTCGATCTCCCGAGCGAGCTCGACTCCTCCGAACGCCGCTCCTTGGCCGTCGCCCTCTTCTTCAAGAACCGCTGACATGAAACTCACGCTCTCCTGGCTGAAGACCCATCTCGACACCTCCGCCTCTCTCGGCGAGGTTTGCGAAACGCTCACGCGCATCGGCCTCGAGGTCGAGGGCGTGCATGATCCGGCGGCGCTGCTGAAGAACTTCTCCATCGCCCGCATCGTCACGGCGGAGCGGCATCCCAACGCCGACAAGTTGCAGGTGTGCAGCGTCGACATCGGCGCCGATGCGCCGGTGCAGGTGGTGTGCGGCGCGCCCAATGCGCGCGCGGGGCTGCGCACCGTGTTCTCGCCGCCGGGCGCCTACATTCCGGCCAGGAAGATCACCATCGCCAAGGGCGTGATCCGCGGCGTCGAATCGGGCGGCATGCTGTGCTCGGCCGGCGAACTCGACATTCCGGGTGACGATCACGGCATCATCGAGCTTGCCGAGGATGCGCCGGTCGGCGCAGCTTACGCGCAATGGGCGGGGCTCGACGATCCGGTCATCGAGATCAACCTCACGCCCAACCGCTCCGACGCCGCCGGCATCCACGGCATCGCCCGCGATCTTTCCGCCGCCGGCCTCGGCGTGCTGAAGACGCCGGACGTGCTGCCGGTCGAGGGCAAATTCGCCTGTCCCGTGTCGGTGACGCGCGAGACCGATGCGCGCCTTGCGCCGTGGTTCGGGCTGCGCCTCGTGCGCGGCGTGAAGAACGGCCCGAGCCCCGCCTGGTTGCAGGAGCGGCTGCGCGCCGTCGGCCTGCGGCCGATCAATGCGCTGGTCGACATCACCAACTTCCTCACCTTCGATCGCGGCCGCCCGCTGCATGTGTTCGATGCGGCGAAGGTCGCGGGCAATCTCGTGCTTCGCACTGCGAAGGCCGACGAAAGCCTCGTCGCGCTCGACGGCAAAACCTATGCGCTCGATGACGCCATGGTGGTGATCGCCGACGACAGGGGCCCCGAGTCGCTGGCCGGCGTCATGGGCGGCGAGGCATCGGGCTGCGACGACGCCACCACCGACGTGCTGATCGAATCGGCGCTGTGGGATCCGCACAACATCGCGCAAACGGGCCGCAAGCTCGGCATCGTCACCGATGCGCGTTATCGTTTCGAGCGCGGCGTCGATCCGGCCTTCGCGCTGCCCGGGCTCGAACTTGCGACGCAGATGGTGCTGGATCTGTGCGGCGGCGAGGCGTCGTCGCCGGTCTTCGCCGGCGCCGTGCCGCATGAAACGCGCATCGTCGATTTTCCTTGGAGCGAGACGCAGCGCCTTTCCGGCGTCGATGTTGCTCCGGCGAAAGCGACGATGATCCTCGAGCGCCTCGGCTTCGCGGTGGAAAATCTCGGAGAAGGCGCGCGTATCACTGCGCCGTCCTGGCGCCCCGATATCGAGGGCAAGGCCGACCTCGTCGAGGAAATCGTCCGCATCGAGGGGGTCGACAACATCCCCTCTGTGGCGCTGCCCCGTGCCGATGGCGTCGCTGCGCCGGTGCTCACACCCTTGCAGAAGCGCGCCCGCGCCGCGCGCCGCGCGCTGGCCGCGCAAGGCCTCGTCGAAGCCGTGACCTGGTCTTTCGTCTCCGCCGAACAGGCGAAGATATTCGGCGGCGGCAATGCGTCGCTCACCCTTGCCAATCCCATCGCGTCCGAACTTTCCGACATGCGGCCGAGCCTGCTGCCGGGCCTCGTCGCCGCCGCGCGGCGCAATGCGGCGCGCGGTTTCGGCGACGCGGCGCTGTTCGAAGTCGGGCAGGTGTTTTTGTCGGACGACGACAAGGGCCAGAAGATCGCCGCCGCCGGCCTGCGCCGTGGCGTCGCGGGCGCCGGGCGCCACTGGTCGGCGCCGGCGCGCGCCATTTCCGTGTTCGACGTGAAAGAAGATGTCTTCGCGCTGTTGCAGGCGCTGGGCGTCGCGGTTGGCGGCATGCAGGTGGTTTCCGGCGGGCCGGCCTTCCTGCATCCGGGCCGATCGGCGACGTTGCAGTTCGGGCCGAAGGCGGTCATCGGCTGGTTCGGCGAATTGCATCCCGCAGCTCTCGCGCAGCTCGATTGCGAAGGGCCGCTCGCCGCCTTCGAAATTCACCTCGATGCGCTGCCGGCGCCAAAGTCCAAACCGACCAAAACCAGGCCGAAACTCGAACTCTCCGATCTCCAGCCGGTGTCGCGTGATTTCGCCTTCCTCGTCGACCGCGCCGCGCGCGCCGGCGATCTGGTGAAAGCCGTGCAGGGCGCCGACAAGGCGCTGATCACGAGCGTCGATGTCTTCGACATTTACGAGGGCAAGGGCGTTCCGGAAGGCAAGAAATCGCTGGCCGTGGCGGTGACGCTGCAACCGCGCGAAAAGACGCTGACCGACGCCGAGATCGACGCCGTGGCGCAGAAGATCGTGGCGGAAGCGGAGAAGAAGGTGGGGGCGTCGCTGCGAGGGTGAGGAGCCAAAGCACGCTCGCGCCTGTACAGGCCCCGTCCAACTTCGCCGCCACGCCGCTGCAACGGCGTGGCGTGGATGACCGGGACAAGCCCGGTCATGACGGCGGGGGCGACCGCGTTTGCGAAATCGCAACGCCTTTTGTCGACAAATGCCTTCCATAGCCAATGGGATACGGCATGTCGGACCGCGCCGGACAGCTCGACGCAATTCTCGCCCATCATCGCCCGTCTATCGCCGCGCATTGGAAAAGCTGCGAAGACTGCGGCATCGGCTCGCCGCAGGCGCATGCCGTGGTCGATCGGGTCGTCGAGGAGTTTTTCGGGGATTTGAAAGCGTTGCCCGCCGGCGCCGGAAAAGCGCCTGTTTTGGCGGCGATGAAGCGGATGTATGAACGGCTCGATCAGATCAACGCGGACAACGACCATGGGCTGCTGGAAACCGACGAGCGGGAATTGCTGGTTCCGCTGTTCGTGGCGGCGGCCTTTGCGGCAGGGCTCGACCCTGCCGATTACCCCGACGGAGAACCGGGTGGCGAATATCGGGATTTCTGACACGCGCGCGCTGGCCGCCGCACTGCTGGCGCTGACCCTGTCTTGCGCCCCCGCGCTCGCAGCGCCGAAAGGCATCGATGATTGCGAGGCGATCAAGGACGCCAACGCCTATAATCTGTGCCTCGCCTCCTTCGGGCCGACGCGCGCGCACAAGACCGTGTCCTATCCTATGGCGCACGATGGCGCCGCGCGAGACGACGGTGGCCGCGAGAGCACGGCGCCGACGCGCGGGCGGCTGCATCGGCGCGAGCATTTGCTCGGCGGGCGCGTCGCCTGGTCGCGTCACGGGCGTGTCCGCATGGAGTTCGCGCCCGGCCGGCAATGAAGGATATCGCCCTGCGGAGACCTTCGACAGAAAAAATTTTTCTCTGTCATAAAAATGTTGTCCACAGAAAAAGCCCGACCGTCGCCGGCCGGGCTTTTTGAATTTCGATCGATCCGCCGCGCGAGGCGCCGTTCAGGGCCTCTCGTCGAGGAAGTCCAGCGCCGCCTGCTTGAACATGCGGTCGCCGACGGCGCGATTGTGGTCGCGACCGGGGATGTCGACGATTTTCGCGTCGTTGAACAGAGGCTGAAGGGGATGCGGATCGCCGGCGACATCGTCGCGCGTGCCGACGCAGACCAAGACCGGCGAGGTGATCGCCTTGAGGCTTCCGGGATCGATGATCGCCCGCGAACCGCGCACGCAGGCGGCCAGCGCCTTCAAATCGCTGCGTGAGGCTTCGGCGAAGCCGCGGAAGATCTTCAGCATCGGATCGTCGATGTCTTCGATGCGCTCGGCTTCCATCGCTTCGGCAAGGCCACGCGGCAGGCCGGTTTCACCGACGAGCCCGGCTCCGATGCCGCCGAGAATCAACGACCTTACGCGCTGCGGATTTTGCAGCGCGAACACCGTGGCGATGCGCGCGCCCATCGAATAACCGAACACGTCCGCGCGTTCGATCTTCAGATGGTCGAGCAGATTGCCGAGATCACGCGACATGGTCTCGAGCCGATACATCTCCGGATCGTAGAGCTTGGCCGAGCGTCCGTGCCCGCGATTGTCGAAGACGACGACCCTGCGGCCGTCTTCCGTCAATGTCTTGACCCACTGCGTGAACAACCAGTTCACCGCATGCGTGGATGCAAAACCATGCACGAGGACGATCGGTTCTCCGCGATCTTCCGTTAGAGGTTCGAAATCGAGGTAGCAAATCTCGACGCCGTCCGAGAGGAACTGTTCCATCATAAGTCCTGTTTTGATTGCTTCTAACTTGGGGCGCCGCGCTCACCGTTTCAAGCTGCGGATTTTTCGGAGGGGTATTGCCAATCCTCACGGCAGCGTATAAACGACCTCATCCGCTGCCTGAGCCGGCAGCGGAACCGGCGCCCGTAGCTCAGCTGGATAGAGCACCAGACTACGAATCTGGGGGTCAGAGGTTCGAATCCTTTCGGGCGCGCCATTTTTCCGCTGCTTTTGCAACCATCCACTGTCCGTCGACAATTCCGGCGCCGCAAATTTGCGCGCGTGACTGTTTCTCCGGCATCATACCCGTGACTCCTCAAAAGACGCTTAAGTAGAGTCATGCCTTGTCGGACGATAAAAATAAATGCACTTATTCGGATATATCGCGACCCGAAAGTCGACGCCCGAAAAAATATGAAACGAATATAGGAAGTTGTTCGACTAAAAAAAGTCCATCGCAACTGACGCGACTTTGTGTATGAAGTTCGCGCGATTCAGGGGCCGCCCAGCGCCACGACGATGTCCCATTCCGCATCGGTGACGGGCTGCACCGACAGCCGCGAATTGCGCACCAGCGACATGTCGGCGAGACGCGGCTCGCTCTTGATCTGCGCCAGCGTCACCGGCCGCGGCAACGCGGCGACGGCCTTGATATCGACCATCCCGAATTTGCCGGTCGGGTCGGTGTGGTCGGGGTAATAGGTGCGGATCACCTCGACGATTCCGACGATCGCCCGCTCTTCGTTGGAATGGTAGAAAAACCCGCGCTCGCCGAGTTGCATCGCCATCATCTGCTGCTTGGCGAGATGGTTACGCACGCCGTTCCAGAACGTGCCCTTGTCGCCGGCCTCGAGCTGCTGGCTCCACGACCATGTCGAGGGTTCGGACTTGAACAGCCAGTGCGCCATCAGAGCTGCGCCCCCACCACGCGTTTCCAGGGCTTCACCTCGACGCTCGCGAACAGTCCGGCCTTCGCATAGGGATCTTCCGCCAGCAGCGCGCGCGCCGCATTGGCGTCGGCGCAATCGAGGATCAGCATCGAGCCCACGGGCTTGTCGTTTTGATCGAGAAACGGCCCGCCGAGTTTCACGCGGGCGGCGTTCTCTTCCAGAAAGGCGAGATGCGCGGTGCGGGTGGCCATGCGCAGATCGACCGAATCGGGCTTGTCGAGACAAAGGGCGACGAACAGCACGAATACCTCTTGGTTCATGGACAGGCGGCGATTGTCCCGCAGCCGGGCGGCGGGGTCAATCGTCCGGCGCTTTCGCGCGCATCCGTGAGGATTTGTTCAGCTTTGCGCAGCCCCGGCGTGAAAATCCGATTCGATCGCGATTCGTGCCGGCTTCGTACCGTCGGTCCCGTTCTGGAACAGGCGGCGCCGATCTCGCATTCAGAGTTTGGCGACGAATGTCGTGAGGAGTGCACCGCCGATGACCGACAAGCGCCTGTTCGCGCCTTCGACCGCCCGCAACCGCGAGGCCATTCTCGCCGTCGCGCGCGATGTTTTCCCGGCGACGGGAACGGTGCTGGAAATCGCCGCCGGCGCCGGCGAACATGCGGCGTATTTCGCCGCGGCGCTGCCTGAGCTGACTTTTCTACCGTCCGATCCCGGCGAAGACGCGCGCGCCAGCATCGCTGCATGGATTGCCCATACGGGCGCCGGAAACATATTGCCGCCGCTCGATCTCGACGCCGGCGCGCAGAGCTGGCCCGTGAAGCACGCCGACGCGATCGTGTGCATCAACATGGTGCATATCTCGCCCTGGCGCGTGACGCAGGGCCTGTTCCGCAACGCCCGCGCCGTGCTGGCGCCCGAGGCGCCGCTACTGCTCTATGGACCCTACCGGCGCGGTGGCGCCCACACCGCGCCGAGCAATGCGGCGTTCGACGAAAGCCTGCGATCGCGCAATCCCGAGTGGGGCGTGCGCGATGTCGAAACGGTCGAAGCCTGCGCCACGCAGCACGGCTTTGCGCTGGAGCGGATTTACGACATGCCCGCCGACAATTTCAGTCTGCTGTTCCGGGCCGGCGCGTGATCGCGCTCCGACATTGGCCGATCGCGCGCGATCGCGCTAAAAGCCCCCGGCGGCCCGCGGCGGGCCGACTTGCCCGGATGATCCAATGACGACGACTTCCCTCACCGCCAATGTCTCGCCCGTCGACGCCGGCGACGACGTCGTCTTCGCCGGCTTCATCGCCCGCACGCCGGCCTTTGCGCTGGCCGGAGGCAGCGTGCTGCTGGCCGGGCTCGATGGCGAAAACCGCATTGCCGCGCATGAGGACGGCGCCATTCTCGTCGCGGCCTGTGACGGGCGGCGGATCGTCACCGGCGGCGACGACGGCCGCGTGCTGGCGATCGACGGCGCCGGCGCAGTGGAGACAATTGCCGAAGAAAAGGGCTGGATCGACGCCATTGCGCTGCGCGACGACGGCGCTTTCGCGTGGAGCGCCGGCCGCAATGTGCGCGCCCGCGCCGCCAAAGGCGAGACCACGAGCCTCGCCATTCCCTCCTCGTCGCGCGGCCTCGCCTTCATGCCCAAGGGCTATCGCCTCGCCATCGCCCATTACGGCGGCGTGTCGCTGTGGTTTCCGAGCACGCAGGCCAAGCCCGAGACGCTGGAGTGGAAAGGCTCGCATCTCGACGTGACCGTGTCGCCGGACGGGAAATTCCTGCTCACTTCCATGCAGGAAAACACGCTGCACGGCTGGCGCCTCTCGGACGGCAAGGACATGCGCATGGCCGGCTACACCACCAGGACGCGGGCGCTGTCCTGGAGCAGCGACGGCAAATGGCTCGCCACTTCCGGCGCCGACGCCTGCGTGATCTGGCCGTTTTCCGGCAAGGACGGCCCCATGGGCCAGCCGCCGCGCGAATGCGGCGTGCGCGCCGAAGTGATGGTGACCCGCGCCGCCTTTCATCCCGCCGCGCCGGTCGTGGCTGTCGGCTATGAAGACGGCATGGTGCTGCTGTGCCGCATCACCGATGGTTCGGAGATTCTGGTGAAGGCGCCGGCCGAGGGCGGCAAGCGCATTTCGGCGTTGGCCTGGGACGCGCGCGGAACGCAGCTGGCCTTTGGCGCGGAGGACGGGACGGCGGGCGTGCTGACGCTGCCGGCGGGGTGATCCTACCGCGCCAGCATCCGCGCGGCCTTCATCGCAGCGAACCCGGCCAGCGCCCCCGCGGCGAGACCGATGAGAAGCCCGCCCAGCAGCGGTTCGGTCGGTGGCAGGTCGGCATGAACGCCGCCGTACAATCGCGCCTCGATCCAGTCGAAGGCATAAAAGAAGCCGAGAGGCGCCGTCGCCAGCAAGGCGGCGAGGCCTGAGAGCGGCGCGAGGACATTGCGGATGAAGCAGGGTTTCATTTCGCACTCCACGTCAGGACGACCACTGCTCCGACAATGATCAGGGTTTGCAGCCCCATCGCCGCGAGAATCAGCGATTTGTATATCTCCGTCCTGGCCGCTGCAATTTTCGCCGCCAGTTCCAGTCGGAGAATCGCCGCGGCGTGCTCGAGTTCCGCCTTCGCTACGAAATCATCCTGCATGACTGCGTTTCTCCGCCACGCGCGTTACGCGTCGGCGGAGAAAACGTAGAGCAAAAGCCGTAACGAGAAAAGCATCCCCTTAAGCCTGCTTCTCCGGCAGGTTCAGCCGAATGTGCAGCTCGCGCAACTGCTTCATGGTGGCTTCCGACGGCGCGCCCATCAGCAGGTCTTCGGCGCGCTGGTTCATCGGGAACAGCGTCACCTCGCGCAGGTTTTCTTCCTCCGCCAGCAGCATGACGATGCGGTCGACGCCTGGCGCGATGCCGCCATGGGGCGGCGCGCCGTATTGGAACGCGCGATACATGCCGCCAAATTTCTCGATCAGCACGTCCTCGCCATAGCCGGCGATCTCGAAGGCCTTCTTCATCACGTCGGGACGATGATTACGGATCGCGCCAGACGAGAGTTCCACCCCGTTGCAGACGATGTCGTATTGATAGGCGAGGATGTCGACCGGGTTTTTCGTTTCGAGCGCCTCGAGCCCGCCCTGCGGCATGGAGAAGGGATTGTGCGAGAAGTCGATCTTCTTGTCGTCCTCGTTCCACTCGTACATCGGGAAATCGACGATCCAGCAGAACTCGAACACATCAGTCTTCGACAGCTGCAGCTCGTTGCCGATGCGAATGCGCGCGGCGCCGGCGAGCTTGGCCGCCGGCGTCTCGGCGCCGGCCGAGAAGAACAGCGCGTCGCCTGCCTTCACGCCGGCCTTCGTCGCGATCGACTGCAACACATCGTCGGGAATGAATTTCGCAATCGGCCCGCGGCCGATTAAAGCTCCGGTGTCGGTCAAATAGGGCACGTCCTTATTTATTTCGCCAGTGACCGCGTTCTCTTCGACCGCCCAATTTTGGGCTTCCGGCTTTCTTTCAAAAATCACATAGCCCAAGCCCGGCGCGCCTTCGCCTCTCGCCCAGTCGTTGAGCTTGTCGAAGAAGCTGCGCGGCTGCGCGGCGGCGCCCGGCGCCGGAACGGCGCGCACGGTCTTGCCCTTGAAGGCCTTGAACGACACGTCGTCGCGCGCGAATTCCTCCGACACGTCGACGATGATCAGCGGGTTGCGCAGGTCCGGCTTGTCGGAGCCATATTTCAGCATCGCCTCGCGGAACGGAATGCGCGGGAAGCTCTGCGTCACCGGCTTGCCGTTCGAAAACTCCTCGAACACGCCGCGCAGCACCGGCTCCATCGCCGCGAACACGTCTTCCTGGGTGACGAAGCTCATCTCGACATCGAGTTGGTAGAATTCGCCCGGAGAGCGGTCGGCGCGGGCGTCCTCGTCGCGGAAACAGGGCGCGATCTGGAAATAGCGGTCGAAGCCGGCGACCATGAGCAGTTGCTTGAACTGCTGCGGCGCCTGCGGCAGCGCGTAGAACTTGCCGGGATGCAGGCGCGACGGCACGAGGAAGTCGCGCGCGCCTTCGGGCGAGGAGGCGGTGAGGATCGGCGTCTGGAACTCGAAGAAGCCGCCGGCCTTCATGCGCATGCGGATGCTGTCGATGATGCGCCCGCGCAGCATGATGTTGGCGTGCAGCTTCTCGCGGCGCAGATCGAGGAAGCGGTATTTGAGGCGGATGTCCTCGGGGTAGTTCACGTCGCCGAACACCGGCAGCGGAAGTTCGCCAGCGGCGCCCAGCACTTCGATTTCCGACACATAGATTTCGACGAGGCCGGTCGGCATGTCGGGGTTTTCGGTGCCGGCCGGGCGCTTGCGCACCTCGCCGTCGAACCGCGCCACCCATTCCGAGCGCAGTTTTTCCGCCGTGGCGAAAGCCGGAGAATCGGGATCGACCACGCATTGCACGAGGCCGTAATGATCGCGCAGATCGACGAACAGCACGCCGCCATGGTCGCGGATACGGTGGCACCAGCCGGAGAGGCGGATTTTCTGGCCGGCGTGGGCCTCGCGGGGGTCGCCGCAGGTGTGCGAACGGTAACGATGCATGGTCTCGTCTCGAAAGGGCCGTGGATTGCGCCGCAAGCGGCGTTTGGCGCGGACAAGCGCATGGCCGGGGCGGGCTTGTCAACCGGCTGCCGGCGCCCGCGGTGGGCGTCCTTGCGGGCGCGACAGTATTTTCGAGCCGAATCGGCGAATGGCGACAAGCAACATTAAGGTTGACGCCGATCGAGACAATTTAATCGGACTGTTGTCCGGCATTCTGAATATCTGCGGAAGGTTTCGTTAGGAGAGCAGGCAACATTCTCGCCCTCGAAAGCCGGCGGACATGGGCATCGACGCCCTGCGAAACGGCACAGCGACGACAGGTCCGGCCCACCGGCTGTCGTGAACGGAGGACGGGACATGACGCTCCGACCCGCAACCGGGCGATCCAGGATGAGCACGCGTTTCGCGCGCAACGCCGAAGGCTCGACCATGGTCGAATTCGCTTTCATCGCCTTGCCGTTGTTCCTGCTGGTCTTCGCCATTCTGGAGCTTGGCTGGGGCAATTTCGTGCAGTCGCGCCTCGATGCGGCGACCCAGCAGGCGGCGCGGCAGGTGATGACCGGGGCCGCCCAGGCGGCGCGGGTGTCCGGCCAGCCGCTGACGGCGGCGCAGTTCCGCGACCAGTTCATCTGCCCGAAACTGCCGGCCTCGATGGCCTGCGCCGATGTCTATGTGAATGTGTCGACCATCGATCCGACGCAGGCGACGCCGTTTTCGCCCTTCGTCAATGCGACCGGCAGCGGCCTCGTCGCGCCCGATCTCGCCGGCGTCGGCAACGCCTATGCGCTGGGCGCTGGCCGGAATTACGTCGTGCTGCAGGTCGCCTATCCGCTCAAGACCTTCGCCGGAGCGCTGCTCTCCAACGGTCACTATGCCGGCAAGTCGGTGCGCGTGCTGATGTCGACCTCGACCTTCAAGAACGAACCCTTCCCGAACTCGTGACGATGGGAGCGATCGGCATGTCTCACTTCACTCCTGCGCTCCTTGCGCGTTTCCGCCGTGCGCGCGGCGGGCTGGCCGCCGTCGAATTCGCCTTCGCCGTGCCGCTTCTGCTGTTGATTCTGCTCGGTTTCTATGAACTCGACCGCTATGTCGAAACCACCCGCCAGCTCGAGCGCGCCGCTGCGGCCGTGGCGCAGATGCTGACCCAGACGACCACCGACGTGAGCCGCCAGGATCTGGTTGTCGCGACCGATTCCCTACGGGTTCTGGCGCCGCGCGTGCTGCAGGACAGCGCCCGCCTCGGCGTCGACTGGAAATCCGGCGTGCAGCTCGGCATGACCAGCGTCGCCTTTTCGACCGCTCCGGGCTGCGTCTCGGCCTGTGTCTATTCCGCCAAGGTGAGTTGGTCGGCAGGCACGTCGCGGCGCCCCTGCAATGTCTCTCTGACGGCGGTCGCCGACAATACCGAGCCCGGGGCGACCACGCTTCCTACCGATGTCTACGGGCCCAACGGCCTCGTGGTGGTCGATCTCGCCTATGCCTATGCGCCGGTGTTCGCCACGCGGCTGTTTCACGGCTTCACCATCAAGCGCTCGGCCTATCTCCAGCCCCGCTATCTCAAACCTGCGACCGCGCTCGCCTATGCCGTTCCCGGCGGCGACGATCTCGTGACCGCCTGCTGACGGAGGACCCGCATGAACACTCCTCTTCCCCGCGCCTTTCGCCGATTCCACCGCGCCGATGGCGGCGCCGTCGCCATCATCGTGGGCCTCACCGCCCTCCCGCTGATGCTGGCGGCCGGCATCGCAGCCGATTACGCGATTCAGCAGAGCGTCAAGACCCGTCTCGACGCCGCCGCCGATGTCGCCGCCCTTGCGGCGATCAAGAGCGCCGAAGCGACGATCGCCACGCTCTCGCAGACCGTCCCCGATCCCAAACCGGCGGCCATTTCCGCCGGCGCGGCGCAGGCCGCCAAGAGCTTCGCCGCGCAGGCGGGCAAATATGGGCCGATGCTCACCGCATCGCCGACGATCGCCGTATCGATTTCCGGCCAGACAGTCAGCGCCAATGTCTCTTACGGCGCCTCCGTTCCCGCCAATTTCGGCAAGATCGCCGGCGTGCGGACGCTGCAGGTCGCCGGTTCTTCCGCGGCGCAGCTGGTGATGGCCAAGTTCCTGGATTTCTATCTGCTGCTGGACGTGTCGGGCTCGATGGGTCTGCCCTCGACGGTCGCGGGCGAGAATGCGCTGGCGCTGGTCAATCCCGACGATCTCGTGAACTATCCCAGCGGCTGCCGCTTCGCCTGCCATTTCCCCGGCTCGCAGGGCTATGCCGTGGCCCGCGCCAACAATATCCAGCTGCGCATCGACGCTGTCGGCGGCGCCGTGGCGCAGCTCATGAAGACGGCGCAGGCCACCGAAACCCTGCCCAACCAGTTCCGTGTCGGTGTCTATCCCTTCATCACCCACGCCAACGCTTTCGTCGATCTCACCGCCGATCTTTCCGGCGACGCCCAGTCGGTGTCGAGCGCCATCAATTACAATCCGGCGACCGGCTCCACCGATTTCGGACGGCTGCTGGATGTCGGCAATGATCAGGTCTTCGCCCGCAGCTACAATCCGCACTATGTCGCCAATCCGAACGTGCCCGCGGATGTGACGCCGATGGGCGCCGGCGGCACGCACATCGACAGCATCTTTACCGAGATCAACGCCAAGATCGTCTCGGTCGGCGATGGCTCGGGCGCGATGGCTGCGCGGCCTTTCGTGTTCTTCGTCTCGGACGGCATGCAGGACAGCCAGTCTTACGTCACGGCGACAGGAGCCTGGCCGGGCGTGACCGCCTATCCGACCCCGTTCGGCCAGACGGTGTCGATCCGCGCCATGAACCCGGCGCTGTGCAGCGTGCTGAAGAATCGCGGGGTGACGGTGGCGGTGATCCAGGTGCCCTATCCGGTGTTTCCCAATCCCAAGACCTTCGCCAACAGTCAGGAATTCAAGGCCAACGACGCAGCCCCCAATCTCGATGCCGCCATGCAGGGCTGCGCCTCGTCGCTGGACTTCTACGCCAAGGCCGACACGCCGCAGCAGATCACCGACGCCATGCAGAAAATCTTCGCTCAGGCGGTGCAGTCGGCCCGGCTGACGCAGTAAATCGCCTGCGTCGAGACAAACGAAAAAGGGGCGAAGCCATCGGCTTCGCCCCTTCCTGTTTTCGAGCGCTCGGCGAACCGGTCAGCGCGAATAGAATTCGATGACGAGGTTGGGCTCCATCTGCACCGGATAGGGCACTTCCGTCGCATGCGGGATGCGGGTGAGCCTGGCCGTCATCTTGGTGTGGTCGGCGTCGTAATATTCCGGCACGTCGCGCTCGGCGAGGCCGACCGCTTCCAGCACGGTCACCGCCTGCTTGGACGATTCCTTCACCTCGATCACATCGCCGACCTTCACGAGATAGGACGGGATGTTCACGCGGCGGCCGTTCACCCGGATATGGCCGTGGTTGACGAACTGGCGGGCGGCGAAGACGGTCGGCACGAACTTGGCGCGATAGACCACCGCGTCGAGACGGCGCTCGAGCAGGCCGATGAGGTTGTCCGAGGAGTCGCCCTTCATGCGGATGGCTTCCGCATAATATTTGCGGAACTGCTTCTCGGAGATGTTGCCGTAGTAGCCCTTGAGCTTCTGCTTGGCCTTGAGCTGGGTGCCGAAGTCGGTCGCCTTGCCCTTGCGGCGCTGGCCGTGCTGGCCGGGGCCGTATTCACGGCGGTTGACCGGGCTCTTCGGGCGGCCCCAGATGTTCTGGCCCATGCGGCGGTCGAGCTTGTATTTGGCTTCTGCGCGTTTCGTCACTGTGTTCGTCCCTGGGTCAGAGACGCGAGCAGCGAAAAACGCAAACGCGCCCCGCGGCCATGGGCCGGGAGCCGTCTTGCGCCAAAATCGCGTCGCCCGCGCCCGCCGGCTTGCGCCGGGCGTGAGAACGCGCCCTCCTCTGCGGATGTTTCCGTTTGGGAACTTCCGCCGACAGGCGCTCACTTTTTCATAAAAGGAGCGGCCACGGGTGCGCGCCGGCATGGGAAGGCCCACGCCGGACTTGCCGGGTGTTTAAGCGGCGGGGCCGGGGATGTCAAATCCGGCGCCCGGTTCGGGGTTCCGGACAAGGCCGAGGTTTTACGAATTTCCACGCGGCGTTTATAAAACCGGAGCTTCGCGCCGGAGACCCCATGCCCGTTCTGCTCTCGCACTTCATCGACGCCAGCCGCTGGATCGGCGCCCTGATCGTTCTGGGCGTGCATTCCACCAACATGTTCGTCAGCCTCGCCGACATCAACACGGCTCCGCATGGGCCGCTGGTGTGGCTGTGGTGGTTCTTCGTCTCCTTCAATCTCGGCCATCAGGCGGTCATCGGCTTCTTCGTTCTGTCGGGCTATCTGGTTGGCGGCTCGGTCATCGCCGGCATCCGCGAGGGGCGCGACTTTCTGCGCGAATATCTGATCCATCGCATGGCGCGCATCTACATCGTGGTGGCGCCGGCGCTGGTCCTGACATTGGTCTTCGATTCCCTCGGGCGTTTGCTGTTCGCCGGGGCCGGCGTCTACGACTGGCCGGCTTTCGCCGATCATTTCCGCGCCGTGTGGTTTCTGGCCAGCCTCGCCAATCTCCAGGAAATCTGGACGCCCTATTTCGGCGTCAACGGCCCGTTGTGGTCGCTGGCCTGCGAATTCTGGTATTATCTGATCTTCCCGTTCGTCCTGTTGCCATTTGCCCGGAACTATCCGGCGCGGCTGCGCTGGGGCGGCTTCGCGCTCGGCGTCGTCCTGCTCGTCGTCATGTCGATCCCCTCGGGATTCTTCAAGTTCGGCGCGGTCCTGTGGGCGCTGGGCGGCGCCGCCTCCATGCTGGAGCGCCCGCCGATGCGCTCGCGCTACGGAGCGCTGGCGATCCTCGCCGTGCTGCTGATCCTGATCCGCTTCTTCCTGCGCGGCGCGTTTCTGGAGGCGCATCCCTGGCTGCAGGACGCCACGGATTTCGTGCAGGCTGCGGCCTTCCTCAATGTGTTGTTGGCCATCCGCTTCGGGCCGCCCGAGTTCGTCGGGCCCTGGGCGATGTTTCGCTCCAAGACCCATGTGACGCTCGCGAATTTTTCCTTCTCGCTCTACAGCATCCACATGCCGCTGCTGATCTTCGCGCGTGCCGGCGTCACCGCGGCGATGGGTGAAGACTGGGTGAAGCAATTGGCGACGCCCGCTCACTGGGCGCTGCTGCTGGGCGTGATGGCGCTCATCACCCTCACCGGCTACGCCTTCGGCACGCAGACCGAAGGGCGCACCGGCGCGGCCCGGCGCTGGCTTCGCGACAGGCTGCCCTTCGCGCCGCCGCCGAAACAGGACATTCAGCCGCCGCCGACCACCCGCGCCACCACCCGCGCGGTGTAGTCGACCATCGGCACGATGCGCGCATAATTGAGCCGCGTCGGGCCGATGACGCCGAGGGCGCCGACGATGCGTTTCTCGCTGTCGCGCAGCGGCGCGGCGATCATGGACGAGCCCGACAGCGAGAACAGCCGGTTCTCCGAGCCGATGAAGATGCGCACGCCTTCGCCGTCCTCGGCGCGCTCGAGCAGATCGATCACCTCCGTCTTGGTCTCGAGATCGGCGAACAGCAGGCGAATGCGGTCGAGATCGTCGAGCGCCGTCAGATCCTCCAGCAGATTGGCCTGACCGCGCACGATCAATTGCCGGTCGGCGCCCCCGCCGGCCCAGCTCGCCAGACCCGCGTCCACCAGCCGCGCGGCGAGTTCGTCGAGTTCGCTCTGCGCCGCCTGCCGCGACGTCTCGATCTCGCGGCGCGCCTCGTCCAGCGTGCGGCCACGGATGCGGGCGTTGAGGTAATTGGCCGCCTCGATCAGCGCCGAAGCCGGCAGATCGCGGGCGACCGGCAGGACGCGGTTCTCCACAGAGCCATCCTCGGCGACGAGAATGGCCAGCGCCCGCTCCGGCTCGAGTCGGACGAAATCCACCTGTTTCAGGCGCGCGTTGGCCTTGGAGGCGACGACGACGCCGGCCGAACGGGTGAGGCCCGAGAGCAGCGCCGTCGCTTCCGTGAGAACCCCCTGAAGGTCGTGATCCCGCGAGGCGGCTTCCACTCCGGTTTCGATGCGCGCCCGCTCGCCGGCGTCGAGATCGCCGATCTGCAACAGCGAATCGACGAAGAACCGCAGCCCGAGTTCGGTCGGCAGCCGTCCGGCGCTGGTGTGCGGCGCGTAGATGAGGCCCAGACCCTCGAGGTCCTGCATCACATTGCGCACCGAGGCCGGCGACAGCGTCATCGGCAGCAGCCGGGAGAGATGCCGCGAGCCGACAGGCTCGCCCGAAGCGAGATAGCTGTCGACGATCTGGCGGAAAATCTCGCGCGAGCGATCGTCGAGCGCGGCGAGGGGGGAGGCAGGCAGGAGGGGCGGGAGGATCATGACCGAAGCATACCGCATCGCGGCGCGGGGTCGAGGCCGGGCATCGCGCCTCTCGCAGGGCGCGATGCCCGGATGCGTGCGCGACGATATCCCGCAGTCCGGCCCTGCGTTTTTTGCTTGGCATTCCTGTTTTTTGAATTATTCTAAGAACAGCGCGAAACTGACGGCCAATGCGGCGGACGGCTGGCGCTACGAACAATAAATTGATCAAGGAGATCAAGGCAATGGCTACGCTGAAGGGCAGCAAGACCGAGGCGAATCTGAAGGCGGCTTTCGCCGGTGAGTCGCAGGCGAACCGTCGCTATCTGTATTTCGCTCAAAAGGCCGACGTTGAAGGCTACAACGATGTCGCGGCCGTGTTCCGCTCCACCGCGGAAGGCGAAACGGGTCACGCCCACGGACATCTCGAATTTCTCGAGAGCGTCGGCGATCCGGCCACCGGCCTGCCGATCGGCAAGACCGCCGACAATCTCAAGGCCGCCGTCGCCGGCGAAACGCACGAATACACCGACATGTATCCGGGCATGGCGCGTGGCGCTCGCGAAGAAGGCTTCGACGAGATCGCCGACTGGTTCGAGACGCTGGCCAAGGCCGAGCGCTCCCACGCCGGCCGCTTCCAGCGCGCGCTGGACGAATTGAAGTAATCCCTGTCGCTGGGACCAATCTGCGGGCTCGCGCCTCGTTGCGCGGGCCCGCTCCCTTGACGACGCGACACAGGCACGCAGGACGACGATGAGAGAAGGCAGTCTCGAAGCTCCGACCCGCCACCCCATCGACTGGCAAAACCCGGACTTCTACGACGAAGCCAAACTCGACGCCGAGATGCGGCGGGTGCTCGACATCTGCCACGGCTGCCGGCGCTGCTTCAATCTGTGCGACAGTTTTCCGCGCCTGTTCGATCTCGTGGACGAATCGAAAAGCGGTGAACTCGATACGGTGGCGAGCGCCGATTTCAAGCCGGTGGTGGACGCCTGTACGCTCTGCGACATGTGCTTCCTCACCAAATGCCCTTATGTGCCGCCGCATGAATTCAATCTCGATTTCCCGCATCTGATGCTGCGCTACCGCGCCGTCGAAGCGAAGAAAAATGGCGTCGGCTTCGCCGATCGCGCCCTTGCCGAAACAGATCGTAACGGAAAACTGGGCGACGCAGTTTCCGGCCTCGCCAACTGGGCGACCGACACCGGCAACAGGCTCACGCGCGGTCTCATGGAAAAGGCCCTCGGCGTGCATCACGACGCCGCTTTGCCGAAATTTTCCAACGCGTCGCTCGAAAAGCTCGCCGAGTCCGCCCCGTCCCGTGACGCTTCGGCGCCCGCCGCAACCCGCAAGGCCGTGCTCTACGCCACCTGCTACGGCAATTACAACGAGGTCGAGATCGGCCAGGCGGCGCTGGCCGTTCTGGCGAAGAACGGCGTCGAGACCAAAGTCCTGCACCCGCATTGCTGTGGCATGCCCAAGCTGGAACAGGGGCTGATCGGCGAAGTCGCGCAGGCCGCCGCGGCCGTCGCCGCCGCTTTCGCGCCGCTCATCGACGAAGGCTACGACATCGTCGCGCCGGTGCCCTCCTGCGCGCTGATGCTGAAATTCGAATGGCCGCTGATTCTGCCGGACAACGCCGATGTGAAGAAGCTGGCGGCAGCGACCTTCGATCTGTCCGAATATGTCGTCGATATCGCCCGCAAGGAGGGTCTCGCGCCCGGGCTGTCGGCGATCGAGGGCGGCGTCGCCTTTCACATGTCCTGCCATTCGCGGGCCCAGAACCTCGGCCAGAAGGGTGCGGAACTGCTCGGCCTCGCGCCGGGAACCGACGTGACGGTCATCGAGCGCTGCTCGGGCCACGGCGGCGCCTGGGGCTGCAAGACGGATAATTTCGAGACGGCGTTGAAGGTCGGCAAGCCGGTCGCGCGGCAGATGGCCGGCGCCGGCAAGGCGCATATCGTCTCGGAATGCCCGCTGGCCGGCCTCCATATCGCGCAGGGGATCGACAAGCTCGGCGGCGACGGGCCGAAACCCGAACGCGTCGCTCATCCGATCGTGCTGCTCGCCCGCGCCTATGGCGTCTCCATCTGACCGGATAGCGCGCCGCAGGGCTTGCGCTCTGGCCACTGGAGAATTCCGTCGCCCGCCAGATATAAAGGCGCAGCCGAACCCGATGATCGCGCGCATCCGCCGCGGCCGATCGCGCCAAGCAAACCGGAACCCGCTCGCATGACCAAACGCCATGACCTGACGCCGGCCGATATCCTTCCCTGGCCGGAATACGCCCGCGCGCGCGCAGAACATCGCCGCCGCATCGGCGCGATCAAGCGCAATCGCCGCGTCGATGTCGGGCCGCATGTCACCTTCTACTTCGAGAGCTTCGACACCATGTGGCTGCAAGTGCAGGAAATGCTGCACATCGAGCAGGGCGGCGCGGCGCAGCTCGCCGACGAACTCGCCGCCTACAATCCACTGGTTCCCAAGGGCGCGGAGCTGGTGGCCACCTTCATGATCGAGATCGAGGACCCGGCGCGCCGCGCGCGCATTCTCGCCAGCCTCGGCGGAATCGAAGAGCGGGTGTTTCTGGAAGTGGGCGGCGAACGCGTTGCAGCAGAGGCCGAAGCCGATCAGGACCGCACCAATGCCGACGGCAAGGCCAGCGCCGTGCAATTCGTGCATTTCCACCTGTCGCCGGGTCAGATCGACGCCTTTCGGCGCGAAGGCGCGAAGGTGGTGATCGGCATCGACCACGCATCCTACAGCCATATGGCGATCCTGCCGGAAGCGGTGCGGGCGGAGCTGTCCGAGGACTTCGACTGAAAGTGCGGCCCTCGGGGCGCGCGCCGCGCAGCAAAGGGTTAACGGCCGCTTGCTAGACTCTGCGTCATGATGCGCAATCTGCTCTCGGTCGGCGGCTTCACCCTGCTTTCGCGGGTGACCGGCTTTTTGCGCGATGTCATGCTCTCGGCGATCATGGGCGCCGGGCTCGTCTCCGACGCCTTTTTCATCGCCCAGCGCCTGCCCAACAGTTTTCGCGCCATTTTCGGCGAGGGCGCCTTCAACGCCGCCTATGTCCCCTGCTACTCGAAAGCTCTCGAACAGCAGGGACCGCGCGCCGCCATGCGCTTCTCCAGCCAGGTGTTCACGCTGCTGCTGGCCTCGCAGGTCGTCCTGCTGCTGGTGGTGTGGATCTTCCCGCAGGCCTTCGTCGGGCTGATTGCCCCCGGCCTCGACGACCGCCCGGAAAAGCTGGCGCTCGCCGTCTCCATGACGCGAATCACCTTTCCCTATCTGCTGTTCATGACGCTGTTCACGCTGCATCAGGGCACACTGAACACGCATGGGCGATTCGCGCTTGCGGCCTTCGCCCCCAATCTCATGAACCTGTTCATGATGGCGGCGCTGGCCGTCGCCTATCTGTTTCCCAACGCCGGCGTTGCGGCGAGCTGGGGCCTCGTGTTGTCGGGCGCCGCGCAGCTCGGCCTGCTGATGTGGCAGGCGCATGGGCTCGGTCTGCTCGAGCGGCTGGAGCGGCCGCGCTGGGCCGAGGTGCGGGCGTTCTTTCTCGCGCTGGGACCGGCTGTGCTGGGCTCCGGGGCCGGGCAGATCGCCATTTTCGCCGATACGATTCTGGCCTCCATGCTGCCGGACGGCGGCGTGTCGTCGATCTCTTACGCCGAGCGACTGTATCAGCTTCCCGTCGGGGTCATCGGCGTCGCCGCCGGAACGGTGCTGCTGCCCGAAATGAGCCGAAAGCTGGCGCAGGGTGACGAGATCGGTGCGATCGGCGCCCAGAACCGCACCATGGCGCTGACCATCGCGCTGGCGACGCCCTTCTTCATCGCCTTCATGACCATGCCCGAGCTGATCATGGGCGGATTGTTCCTGCGCGGCAAATTCACCGCGCAGGACGCGCTGGCTTCCGGCGACGCGCTGTCCGCCTATGGCGGCGGGCTGCTGGCGCTGGTGCTGATCGCGTCCGCCAGAGCCAGTTTCCAGGCGCGCGGCGACACCGCGACGCCGATGCGAATCGCGCTCACCGGCCTTGCCGTCAATCTGCTGTTCAAGGTGATCCTGTTCGCTCCGCTCGGCGCGGTCGGCCTCGCCACGGCGACCTCCATCGGCCTGTGGGTGAATTTCGCCGTGTTGATCGGCATCGCCTTGCGCGATGGGCTGCTGCGCTTCGACGAGACCTTCGTGAAGGTCGCCGTGGCCAGCGCCGCCGCAGCTCTGGCGCTGGCGATCACGGTTCTCCTCGCCCGCGGACCGATGCTGCATGTCGGCGGGCATTTCGGATCGCAGGCCAATCTCATCGCTCTGGCGCTGCTGTCGGCGATGGGCGCATTGGCCTATTTCGGCGCGCTGCTGGCGACGCTGCGCTTCCTCGGCATCGACCTTCTCGCCCTGCGGCGCGGTCGCCGCTGAAACGGGCGCGTTTTCGCGACTGCACAAAATTGAGGCCGGGCGCTTTCGTCGCAGGGCCATTTTCTACGGCAATTTCAACCGCCTGCGATATGGCGACGGCATCTTGACACAAAAGGGCGCCGCTCATATGGTGCGCCCGGCTCGGGAGGGGGTTCGCGCCGCGTGCAAAAGCCCTGTTTCGCGCCGAACTCCCTGCATAGTCGCCCCTCCTGACAGAGCGCCGCCGGAATCCATCTGATCGACATTGCGCGCGCGCTTGTGCGCGACGGAGGTTCCGATGACCGGCAAGGACGACGAAGCGGATCTGAATGCGCGACTGGCGAAACTCTCCGCCGATCTCGAGGCGCAGAAGGACGCGAGGGCGGCCAGAGATGCGCCGCCGCCGCAGAAGCAGGGAGGCCTCGGACGGGCGTTGAGCGCCGGGCTCAACGTCTTTTCGGAATTCGTCGGAGCGGTCGTGGCGGGCGCTCTGGTCGGCTGGCAGGCCGACGCCTTCTTTGGCACGAAGCCTTGGCTTCTGGTCGTGTTTCTCGGCCTCGGAGTCGCTGCAGGATTTTGGAACGTCATCCGCATGGCGCAACGCAAGCCGCCGGCGGAAGGCGAGGATTGACCACAGGGCGCCGGTCGTCGGCGTTCGAGAACAGGGCCGGACGCGCCGTCCGGAAGGGCTTATGAATCCTGAGATCGACTCCAAGCCGAATCCGATCGAGCAATTCGAACTCGAGCGTTTCCTTCCCCTCGACATCAACGGCGTGGATGCGAGCTTCACCAATGCCTCCGCCTACATGCTGGCTGCGGCGCTCGGCGTCGTGCTGCTGATGGTGGTCGCCACCTCGCGCAAGGCGATCGTGCCCGGCCGCTTCCAGGCGCTGGCCGAGATGCTCTACGAATTCATCGCCAACACGGTGCGCAACACTGCCGGCACGGAAGGCATGAAGTTCTTCCCCTTCGTGTTCTCGCTGTTCTCCTTCATCCTGATCTCCAATCTGATCGGGCTGATCCCCTACACCTTCTCGGTCACCAGCCAGATCGCCGTGACCTTCGCCTTCGCGCTGCTGGTGATCATCATCGTCATCGCCTACGGCCTCTACAGGAACGGCCTCGGCTTCCTGAAGCTGTTCGTGCCGCACGGCGTGCCGGTTCCGGTGCTGGTGGTGCTGATCCCGATCGAGATCATCTCCTTCCTGTCGCGGCCGATCTCGCTGTCGGTTCGTCTGTTCGCCAACATTCTCGCGGGCCACATCACCCTCGCGGTGTTCGGCGGTTTCGTCGTGCTGCTGCTTGGCGCCGGAACCTGGGCCGCCCTCGCGCCGGTTCCGATTCTGGCGATCACCGCGCTCTACGCTCTCGAACTGCTCGTCGCCTGCCTGCAGGCGTTCGTCTTTTCGGTTCTCACTTGCGTCTATCTGAACGACGCAATTCACCCGGGCCACTGATAACAAATCCGACAACAACAAATAGTCGCCCACATACAGCTGGAGAAAAAGAATGGCTTCTGAACTGCAACTCGTCGGCGCTGGTCTCGCCGCGATCGGCACCGGCGCTGCGGCGATCGGCGTCGGCATCATCTTCGGCAACTTCGTCAGCGGCGCCCTGCGCAACCCGTCGGCGGCCGCCAGCCAGTTCACCAACGCCATCATCGGCGCGGCGCTGGCCGAAGGTCTCGGCATCTTCGCGTTCCTCATCGCGATCCTGCTGTATCTGAAGTAATCCTGTCTCGACCCCGCGGCCCGCGCCGCGGGGTCGGCTTCTGTCGATCGCGCCCCGTGGCGCGCCTCAACCTCCGATACGCTGTCCGGGAGCCGTCATGGCGATCATTACTTCCGCTTTCGCCGCCGAAAGAGCGGAGCACGAACCTGCCGAAACATCGGCGGGATCCGCGGCCCATGGCGGCGCGCATCACGAAGGAGGCGGCTTTCCGCCCTTCGAAGTCCAGAATTTCGCGCCGCAGCTCGTCTGGCTGGCGCTGATCTTCGGCGTCCTCTACCTGCTGATGTCGAAACTCGCCCTGCCGCGCGTCGGCAAGATCCTCGAGACCCGTGAAGCCAAGATCGCCGGCGATCTCGACGCCTCCCGCGAGCTGCAGGCGAAGGCCCAGACCGCGGCGCAGGAGAACGACTCCGCCGTCCGCGCCAAGCGCGACGAGGCCCAGGCCATCGGCCGCGAGGCTGCGCAGAAGATCGCCGGCGACGTCGCCGCGCGCCGCGCCGCCGCCGAGAAGGAGGCCGCCGACCGTCTGCGCGCCGCCGAGGCTGAAATCCTCGCGCAAAAGAACACGGCGCTTGCCGAGGTTCCGGCCATTGCGTCCGAGGCGGCCGCCTCGATCATCGAAAAACTGACCGGCGCCAAGGTGGACGCGGCGACTCTCGCCGCCGCCTACGCCGCGACGAAGCACTGAGCGAGGCGCTCCCATGCAGATCCATTATGATGCGGAATTCTACGTCGCCGTCGGCTTCGCGCTGTTTCTCGGCGTGCTGCTGAAGGTCGGCGCCCCCGGCAAGCTCGCCGCCGCCATTGACGCCCGCACCGACCGCATCAAGGCGGAACTGGCCGAAGCCGAGCGTCTGCGCGCCGAGGCGGAAGCCCTGCTCGCCTCCTTCGAGCAGAAGCGCGCCGACGCCGAGGCGGAAGCCGAGGCCATCGTCGCCGCCGCCCGCGACGAAGCCGACCTCCTCGCCAACGAGGCGAAAAAGCGGATCGAGGAGTTCGTCGCCCGTAGCGTCAAGCAGGTCGACGACAAGATCGCCTCCGCCAGGCTGCAGGCCACCGCCGAAGTGCGCGCCGCCGCCGCCGATGCTGCGGTGAAGATCTCCGAACAGATCCTCTCGAAGGGCGCCCCGGGCGGCGCGGATTTCGTCGCCGCCGGCATCCAGAACCTGCGGGCGCTCGTCCACTGACAGCGTCTTCCGCGAATGAATTGGACGCCCGCCGGTGACGGCGGGCGTTTTTTTGGCCGGGTTCCCGGCAATGACCGAATCACTTTCCCTGCGACCCGCGCATTTCCCGAAACGGGAGGTCGTCGCCGATGTCGACAAGCGGGATTTGTATGTTTTCGGCCAATTTCTTTACAGGGCATTACTGAGCAACTTACAGATAAACCAATTGTTTCCGGCGCAACATGTGACATTCCTGCCACAATGGGTCGGCAAAAGTTCGTAGAAACGCAAATTTGCTCAACTTTTGAGCAAATGGCGTTGTCTTGAACTTGCCGTAAACCATGCCGTGAGGTGATGGTTGGGACATCGAATTTCGAGTCTCGGAGCCTACCGAATGAAAAAGATCCTGCTCTCCGGCGCTGCCTTGGCGCTCCTCGCGAGCGCCGCGAACGCCGCCGATGCGCCGTCCAAGAAGAAGGGCCCCATCGCGCCGCCGACCCCGGCCTGGATGGATACGTTGTCGATCGACGGCTATGTCGAGGGTAGCGTCACGGTCAATCCGAGCCAGCCGTACAACGGCCTGAACTGGGGTCACCTTTACAGCGACCGCGCCAACACGCCGACCTTCAACGGCCTGCTGACCACGATCCAGCGCCCGCTCGATCCCAAGGCGACCGGCTTCGACTACGGCTTCAAGATCCAGACCCAGCTCGGCGCCGACGCCCGCTACAACCACTATTACGGCGAGCTCGACTACCTCATCCATGATCGCACCCAGTTCGCGATCATCGAGGCGCACGCCCTCGCGCATCTTCCGATCATCACCTCGGGCGGTGTCGACGTGAAGGTCGGCCAGTTCGCCACCTACAATGGCTTCGAAGTGATGCCGGCGAAGGACAATCTGCTCTACTCGCACACCTACATGTTCAACTTCGGGCCCTTCAAGCACACCGGCGTGATGATCACGACGCATGCTTATGACTGGCTGGACATCTATACCGGCGTGACCACGGGTCTGAACACCAGCATCGGCTGGCCGGGCGACAACAACAATTCGCCGTCTTTCCATGGCGGTATCGGCCTCAACCTGCTCGACGGCAAGCTGACGATCCTCGGCTTCACTCATGCCGGTCCGGAGAACGCCAAGCAGACCGATCCGCTGGGCGTGGGCTGGTCGAACATTCCGCTCGCCTGCTCCTGCTCCGTCAGCAGCACGTGGCGCTACTACAACAACCTGACCACCACCTACAAGCCGAACGACAACCTCACTCTGGCGCTCGATCTGAGCTACATGCGTGAAGACGGCTGGAACGGTCAGTCCTTCACGGGGCTGAACCCGGCGCAGCTGGCCGCTTTCGGCGGTCCGTTCGGCGCCGCGCCGTTCAACGCGCCGCCCTTCACCAAGCCCACGGGCGCCGACGCCTATGGCGCCGCGGGCTATGTCTCGTACAAGTTCAACGATCTGGTCAAGGTCACCGGCCGCGCTGAATATTTCCGCGACAACAAGAATTTCTTCGTCGCGGCCTATCCCGGCTACCATGACAGCGTGAACGCCGCCCACGGCTTCGTGAGCCAGACGATCTTCCGCCCCGTCAACGCCTTCACCGGCAACAACAACGGCACGAGCTACCTCGCTCTGACGCTGGGCGCGACGATCACCCCGGACCTGCCGAAGATCCCCTACATCTCCGGCCTGATCATCCGTCCGGAACTGCGTTGGGACGTGGCGCTCAACGGCTCCTCGCCGTTCTTCGGCCCGCTGGCGACCGGCTTCGGCGGCGTCGGCGGCACCTCGCGCAACACGCAGGGTCTGGCGATGGTCGACGTAATCGTCCCCTTCACCATCAAGTAACAATCGGTTCCGCGTCCCTCGCAAGGCGAGGGACGCCCCGAAAACAGAGCGGCCGCCATCCCCGGGATGGCGGCCGCTTTCGTTTGTCCTGCTGCGGCGATCGGCGCTCGCGCCGGGGCGCTAATTCCGTCGCGCCGCGCGCGCCGACAGGACGGCTTCGTCGGGGTCGATCCCCACCCGCTCCGCCACCACATAGAGCGGGCGACCCTTCACCTCGTTGAAGATGCGGGCGACATATTCGCCCAGCACGCCGAGCGAGATGAGCTGCACCCCGGCGAAAAAGGCGATCGAGACGATCAGCGACGGGAAGCCCGGCACATCGACCCCATAGAGCGCCGTGCGCACGAAATAATAGCCGGCCATGGTCAGTGCGAAGAGCGAAATGGCGAGGCCGACCCAGGTCCACACCTTCAGCGGCACGCTGGAAAAGGACATCAGCCCGTCGAGCGCGAAGCGCAGTAGCCGGGTGAAATTGAAGGTCGAACCACCATGGGCGCGCTCCTCCACGACAAAGGGCACGCCGATCGACCGGAAGCCGATCCATGCATAGAGGCCCTTGGTGAAGCGCGCCCGCTCGCGCATCGAGAGCAGCGCGTCCACCGCCTGCCGGTCGAGCAGGCGGAAATCGCCGGCGCCCTCGGGCAGCGACACGTCGCCGAACTGGTCGATAATGTCGTAGAAGGCCTTTGTGAGCAGCGTCCGCAGCTTTGGGTCGCCGGCGCGGTCGGTCCGCTGGCCGAAGACATTCTTGTAGCCCGCCCGCCATTTTTCGACGAACAGCGGAATGGTTTCGGGCGGATGCTGGAGGTCGGCGTCCATGATCACCACGGCGCGCCCGCGGGCGTAATCGAGCCCGGCCGCGATCGCCACCTCCTTGCCGAAGTTGCGCGAGAAGGACACGGTCTTGTATCGCGCATCGGCCGCGTTGAGGCTTTTCAGCGCCTCCAGAGTATCCTCGCGGGAGCCGTCGTCGACGAGGATCACCTCGAAGGCGGCGCAGCAGCCTTCCAGCGCGGGCGTCAGCCGCGCGGCCAGCAGTGGCAGATTGCGCGTTTCATTGTAGACGGGAACGACGATCGACAGTTCGGGCGCGGGCATGGCGGCTTCTCAGGCTCTTTGCGGGCGACGGAAAATGCGTCAGAACCCTCGGAAACGACGCCCCGATAGCACAAAGACAGGGTCATGGCCAAAGAACGACAGATCGCGCTCTGCGCCGATGATTACGGCCTCTCCTATGCGGTGAGCGTCGGCATTCTCGAAGCGCTGGACGCCGGGCGGCTTTCGGCGGTCTCCTGCATGACCAACATGCCGCGCTGGCCGGCGATGGGCTGCGACCTCGCCCGCCGGAGCGCCGAGGCCGACATCGGCCTGCATTTCAACCTGACGCTCGGCCGGCCGCTGGGGCCCATGCCGAAGCTCGCGCCGGGCGGCGCGTTCCCGCCGGTCTCGACCCTCATCCGCCTCGCGCTGGCGCGCAAATTGCCGCTGGACGAAATCTCGCAGGAGATCGACCGGCAACTCGACCGTTTCGAATCGGTCATGGGCCGCAAGCCGGATTTCATCGACGGGCATCAGCACATCCATGGACTGCCCGGCCTGCGCGGGGCGCTGCTGGACGCCATGGAGCGGCGCTTTCTGCCCAGATCCACCTGGCTGCGCGACGCCGGCGACGCGCCGCATCGCATCGTCCTGCGCGGCTCGTTCCCGAAGAAGGCGCTGGCGGTGCGCGCGCTCACAGCGGGCTTCGCCGGCGACGCCAGGCGCCGCGGCTTCGCGCTCAACCACGGCTTCGCGGGCTTTTCGGATTTCCGGGCCGGGCATGATTACGCCCGCCAGTTCGCCGCCTATCTGCGCCTGCCGGGCCAGCGCCATCTGATCATGTGCCACCCCGGCCGCGTCGACGACGAGCTGCGCGCGCTGGACCCGGTGACGGTCACGAGAGAGCAGGAGCTGGCGTTTTTGCTGTCGGAGCGCTTCGGCGAGATGCTGGCGGCGCGCGACATGCGGCTTGGGCGATTGTCGGGGGCGGTCTGAAGCTACTCCCGTTCGTGCGCCGTTTCGTCGATCCAGGCGCGGCCCAGTTCCCACGCCACCGCCAGCACCACCGGCCCGACGAACAGGCCGACGACGCCATGGGCGAGGACGCCGCCGACGACGCCGATGAACACCACCGGCATGGGCGTCGACAGGCCGCGCGCCAGCAGGAAGGGTTTCAGCACATTGTCCATGTAGTTGACGGTGAGCAGCGCCAGCGTGAAGGCCAGCGCCCGGCCGGTGTCCAGCGTGTTCCAGGCCCAGAACAGCGTGGGCGCGACGATGATCAGCGGGCCGACCTGGATGATGCCGAGCACCAGCACGGCCATGGTGAGCAGGCTGGCGCCGGGCGCTCCGACCGCCCAGAAGGCGACGCCGGCGATCACCGCCTGGGCCAGCGATAGACCGATGACTCCGCGCGACACGGCATGGATGGTGGCGGCGGCGAGCGCCAGATAGGTCTCGCCGCGCGCGGGGTCGATCCGCTGCGCGAGGGTTCGCGCGCCAGCGAGCAGACTTGGCCCCGGCACGAGGAAGAAACCGGTGAGGATGACCGACAGCAGAAATTTCAGCGTCCCGGCGCCGGCGTTGCGGAAGCTCGACAGCAGAAAATCGCCCACGGGCTTGAGTTGCGGTGCGATTTCGGCGAAGGCGCCGCCGAGATTGGTGGATGCTGTGGACCAGAATTCGAAAACCGGCAGTCCGATCACCGGCCAGTCCTTCACATGCGGCGTCGGCGGCGGGATGGTCAGATCGCCCTGATCGATCCGCTCGATCAGGGCCCGCGTCGCCTCGACGAGCCCGACCCCCAGCCAGGTGGCGGGTCCGACGACGACGAACAGACCGGCGACCGTGATCAGGACAGCAGCCAGCAGGCGACGACCGCCCAGCGCCACTGCGAGCCAGGAAAACGCCGGATACAGCGCCACCGCCAGCGCGGCGCTCCACACCAGAATCGGCGCAAAGGGCTGGACGATGACAGCCGTCCAGAAGACAAGGAGGCCGATCAGCGCGATGCGGATGCCGACTTCGATCGGGGTTTGCTGCGGCCGGGGGCCGGTTGTCTCGTCCATGGTCGCTCCGCCTCGCTGGCTGGCGCCGGCCGCCCTTCGACAAATCCGGTCGGCGCGTCTATGAACATGGCACAGCTACGCGAGGAATCGAACCGATCCATGACCATTCGACTGCATCAGGGCGATTTGCCGGCCGATCTGCCCCTGGGGCCGATCGTCGCCATCGACACGGAAACCCTCGGCCTGAATCCCCACCGCGACCGGCTGTGCCTTGTCCAGCTTTCCTTCGGCGACGGCAACGCGGAACTGGTGCAGATCGCGAGGGGGCAGACGCGCGCGCCCAATCTCGAAAAGCTGCTCGCCGACCCGAACATCCTGAAACTGTTCCACTTCGCGCGGTTCGACGTGGGCATTCTGGCCAAGACCTTCGGCTTTGCGCCGGCGCCCGTCTATTGCACCAAGATCGCCTCGAAACTGACCCGCACCTACACCGACCGACATGGTCTCAAGGAACTGGTGCGCGAACTGGTCGGCGTCGAAATCTCCAAGCAGCAGCAATCCTCGGACTGGGGCGCCGCGCAGCTTACCGACGCCCAGCAGGCCTATGCCGCCTCCGATGTCCTGTATCTCCATGCCCTGAAAGACAAGCTCGACGCCATGCTGGCGCGGGAAGATCGCACGCAGATGGCGCAGGCCTGTTTCGATTTTCTCCCCACCCGTGCCCGGCTCGACCTCGCCGGCTGGCCGGAGACGGATATTTTCGCGCATGAATGAGGCGGCGCGCCCGAAAATCGCCACGACAGCGCGGTTGGTGTCGAGCAGCGGGCGCGCGCCTGCGCCCGGAACCCGCCCATGACCGAGACCAGCACCGCCCCCGGCCGCGATCGGCTCGCCAGTTTCGGCGCGCCGCGGGCCAGCGCCATTCCCGAAGCGCAGCGCCATTCGGCGCGCGTCGCGCGGATGCGGCGGTTCATTCGCTGGGGGGTGGGCGGCATATTGGGCATCGTCGCCATCGGCGCGGCCTTGCAGGCGCTCCGCAGCCTGCCGCTCGACGTGGGCTTGGGCAACATCGCGCTCAAGGGCACGAAAATCACCATCGCGACGCCGAAGATCGTCGGCTACCGCCCGGACGGCCGGCCGTTCGAGATCACGGCGAAGGAAGGCGTGCAGGACATAACGAAACCCGACCTGTTCGAGCTCGAGGGGCTGCAGGTCGACATCGCCAACACCAGCGACAGTTTTGTCCGCATGACGGCGGGCACGGGCGTCTACAACGCGAAGACCGATTCGGCGGCGCTCTCCAGCGGCGTCTCGATCCGCGACGAGAAGACCTTCGACATGCGCCTCGCCTCGGCGCAGATGGATTTCAAGGCCAGCGTCATGCGCTCGAAGGAACGTGTGAAACTGACCTTCGAGGGCGGCGAAACCACCGCTGCTTCGGTCGAGTTTTCGGCGGCGGATCGACGCGGGTCGTTCGTCGGCGCCGTGCATTCCACGCTTTACGGCGAACAGGACGAGGCGCCCGCGGCCCGGCCGGTTCCTGCGCCGCAGCCCACGGGTAAATGACGTGACGTTCCGCTCTTTCGCCGCGGCGCTTCTGGCCGAGACCCTCCTTGCCGCGATCCTTCTCGTCGCGCCCGCCGCCCTGGCCAAGGGCCGCAGCGGCGGCATACTGCCGGGCGCGACAGCCAAGGATCCGCTCAACATCGATGCCGGCAAGCTCGATTATTTCGACAAGGAGCAGAAGCTCATCTATTCGGGCAGCGTCATCGTCACCAATGGTCCCTCGACGCTGAAGGCGACGCGCCTCACCATCCTGCTGGAAGGCGGCGCGATGGCCGGCGGCGGCGCCAGCAACGACCGGGTCAAGCACATCGAGGCGGACGGGCCCGTGACGCTGGTCTCGAAAGACCAGACCGGCACTGGCGACCACGGCTCCTACGACAAGGCCCAGAACAAGGTGTGGCTCACCGGCAATGTGACGCTGCTGCAGGGCGATAACGTCGTGAAGGGCGATCGGCTCGTGTACGACGTAACCACCGGCCAGGCCACCGTCCAGGGCGCCGGCGAAGGCGCCGGACGCGTGAAGAGCGTGTTCACGCCAGGGGCAGGCGCGGGCAAGTAAGGGCCTGCGCTCAGGCCTTCTTCACGAACTCGGTGCGCAGCACCAGGTCCTTGACCTTCTCGGCGCGGCATTCGATTTCGGCGGGGTCGTCGGTGAGACGGATGTTCTTGACCAGCGTGCCCCGCTTCAGCACGATCGACGATCCCTTGACCTTCAGATCCTTGATCAGCGTCACCGAATCGCCGTCCTTCAGCTCCGCGCCGTTGGCGTCTCTCACTGTTTCCGTCATGCGCCTTCTTTCCCGAAAAATTGCACCGCTTCCTTGCACGCGGGCGAGCGCGGCGCAAGCGGATGGGCGCGCGCCCGACCGGCCACGGCGCGCGACGCCGCACACAAGGCCGCTATGTCAGTTTCGGGGATTTGGGATTTTTGGTGGAGCCAGACGGAATCGAACCGACGACCTCTTCAATGCCATTGAAGCGCTCTCCCAACTGAGCTATGGCCCCACATGTGCTGCGCCCCTTGGGGAGGGCGGAGCGCCGTTTGCGGCGGCGCGAGGGCTGTATAGTCGAGGCCCGTCTGCGCCGCAAGTCTCCTTCGCAAAAATGTCGCCTGTCTTCGCATTCGCCCGCAGCCTCACGCAGCGGCGGCGGTCACCCGGTTGCGGCCCGTGGCCTTGGAGCCATAGAGCGCCTTGTCGGCTCGGCGTAGCAGGGCGTCGGGATTGGCGTCGGCTCCGCGCTCGGCGAGGCCGATGGACGTCGTCACCGGAATGCTGCGGGCGCCCTTGTCGATCGGGAACAGTTCGGCCTCGACCACGATGCGCACGCGCTCGGCGATCTTCTGTGCGAGATGCAGCGGCGTCTCGGGCATGACGATGACGAATTCCTCGCCGCCCATGCGGCAGACGAGATCGGCGCCGCGCACCACGCGCTTGATGCGCTGGGCAAACATCTTCAGCACCTCGTCGCCGGCGTCGTGGCCGTAGGTGTCGTTGACCTTCTTGAAATGGTCGATGTCGAGCATCATCAGCGACAGCGGCCGGCCCTTGTGCGCCGCCTGATCGAGCGCAGCGGCAAGATGCGTCTCCAGATAACGACGGTTGTTGAGGCCAGTGAGCGCGTCGACGACTGCGAGTTCGATCGCCGCCTGCACATTGTCGCGCAGGCTGTCGGCGTAGCGCTTGCGGCGCAGCTGGGTGCGCACGCGCGCGACGAGTTCGTTGCGGTCGATCGGCCGCATGACATAGTCGTTCACGCCCAGATCGAGGCCGCGCAGGATGCGCGGGCGATCCTCCATGTCGGCGAGAAGCAGGATCGGCAGCGAGCGGGTGCGCTCGAGCGAGCGCAGCTGGCTGCACAGGCGCAGCGCGTCGAAATTTGCGAGGTTGAGGCTGGCGACCACGAGATCGTAGCCGTTCTCCGCCGCCTTGATCAGCGCGTCCTGCGGGCTGCTCTCGACATCGACACTGTGCAGGTCGCGCAGCGCCGCGACGATACGCTCCGACGAGCTGGCGCGGTCCTCGACGAGGAGGATGCGCCCGCCGTCGGCGGCTCCCTCGGCGATGCGGGTGGCGGCATCCATCAGTCCGAGATTGGCGGAGGTGTTGGCTCTGGCGCGCAGTTCGTCGAGCATCACCTTGAGCCGCGCCAGCGAGCGCACGCGGGCGATCAGGGCGATTTCGTCGACCGGCTTGGTGAGGAAATCGTCGGCGCCGGCCTCGAGGCCGCGCACGCGGTCGGCGGGCTGGTCCAGCGCCGTGACCATCACTACGGGGAGGTGCAGCGTGTCGGGATTGGATTTCAGGCGGCGACAGACCTCGAAGCCGTCCATGCCCGGCATCATCACGTCCAGCAGCACGATGTCGCACCGCCCGTCCTGGCATAGCTCGAGCGCCTCGACGCCATTGGTGGCGGTGATGACGTCGAAATATTCCGCCGAAAGCCGCGCCTCGAGCAATTTGATATTGGGCAGAAGGTCATCGACGATGAGCACGCGGGCGGTCATGACGCAGCCTCTTACTTGTCCGCCAGAAAGGCGTTGACGGTCTCGAGAAATTTGGTCACCGAAATCGGCTTGGAGAGATAGGCTTCGCAGCCGCCCTGGCGGATTTTTTCCTCGTCGCCCTTCATCGCGAAGGCGGTGATGGCGACGACGGGAATGTCGCGCAGCGCGTCGTCGTCCTTGAGCCAGCGGGTGACTTCGAGGCCCGAGACTTCGGGAAGCTGAATGTCCATGAGAATGAGGTCGGGGTGGTGCTCGCGGGCGAGCTCGATCGCCTCGACTCCGCTCCGGGTGCGCAGCGTCGCATAGCCGTTCCTCTCCAACAGATCGTTGAAGAGCTTCATGTTCAGCTCGTTATCCTCGACGATGAGGACGGTTTTCGACATGATGCGACCTTCTCTCCTGCCGGGCCGGCGGAACGCCGTCCCGGCGGCGCATCGCTGACATGTTCCGAAGTACCAGAGGAAGATTAATGAAAAGCGGCGAACGCGCCCCCCTGTCACGGGCGAAAGACTCCGGCCGAACCCCGTCGCCGCAGGCGGCAATCGACCTCGCCGGCGCGGCGCTGGCGTTCCTCGCCGATGATATGGAGCGGCTGGAGCGGTTTTTCGCCCTCACCGGCCTCGATCCCGCCGATGTGCGCGGCCTCGTCGGGAGCAGAGGATTTTGTCTCGCGGTGCTCGACCATGTCGCGCAGGACGAGCGTTGTCTCGTGCTGTTCGCCGAAGCCTCCGGGGTCGCCCCCGAGGCCATCGGCGCGGCGCGGCGGGCGCTGGGCGGCGGCGACTACTGAATCAGGGCGGCGGCGCCCGCCTGCGCGATCTGCCCGTCCTGATGCGACTGCACGCCGGAGACGCCGATCGCGCCGACCACCGTTCCCTCGCAGATCAGCGGAACGCCGCCCTCCACCGGCGTCATGTGGGGCAGGGACAGCATGGCGATCCGCCCGCCGGCGACGACCTCCTCCAGCGCCTTGCTCGGGCGGCGGAACAGCGCCGCGGTGCGCGCCTTGGCCTGGGAGATCTCGCAGGACGCCGGCTGCACGTCGTCGGCCCGCTCCAGATAGGTCAGCCAGCCACCGTCGTCGACGATGGCGACGACGACGCTCCAGCCGTTTTTCACGGCTTCGGCGCGGGCCGCAGCGGCGACGCGGCGGGCGTCCTCCAGGGTCAGGGTGGGTCTGGTTTTCATGGTCATCCCTCGTCTTGGCGCGGCTCCGGCGTGATCCCGAGAGCGAATCGCCTTATATCCCCTGTCGGAGAAGTGGTCCCGGCCGCAGCGCGGCGCACAGGAGATTTTCATGACGCGAGCCATTGTCGGGATCATCGGCGGATCGGGTGTCTACGATCTGCCCGGCGTCCACGATCTGCGCGAAGAGCGGGTCGCGACCCCTTGGGGCGAGCCCAGCGACGCCTTTCGAATCGGTCGGGTGGGTGAAGTGGAGGCGGTGTTCCTGCCGCGCCATGGCCGGGGGCACGTGCTCTCCCCCTCCGGCATCAATTACCGGGCGAACATCGACGCCATGAAGCGGCTCGGGGTCACCGACATCGTGTCCGTCTCCGCCTGCGGCTCGTTCAAGTCGGAGCTGTTCCCCGGCCTGTTCGTGCTGGTCGATCAATATGTCGACCGCACCTTTTCACGGCAGTCGTCCTTCTTCGGCAACGGCTGCGTCGCGCATGTCTCCATGGCGCATCCGGTCGCCCCGAATCTCGCGACCCGCATCGCCGCCGCGGCGGCAGCCGAAAACATCGAGATTCGCGAGGGCGGAGCCTATGTCTGCATGGAGGGTCCGCAGTTCTCGACCTACGCCGAATCGCTGACTTACAAGGCGGCGGGTTACGACGTGATCGGCATGACCGCCATGCCCGAAGCCAAGTTGGCCCGCGAGGCGGAAATTTCCTACGCGACCATCGCCATGGTCACCGATTTCGACTGCTGGCATCCCGAACACGACGATGTCGACGTGGCGTCGGTGATCGAGGTCGTGAAAAACAATTCCGGCAAGGCGACACGCCTGATCGCCCGTCTCCTCGCCGATTTTCCTGCCGAGCACGAGTTGTGCCCGATCGGTTCCGATCGCGCCCTCGACAATGCCTTGCTGACGCCGCCACAGGCTCGCGATCCGGCGCTGCTCGCGAAGCTCGATGCGGTGATGGGCCGGCTGCTTTCCGGGCGGGGGTGACGTCCGGGGGCAAGATCGGGCGATTCGCGGGCGAATCAATGGCGGCGCACCGGCATTTTTGCGCCCGTTCGGTGAAAATGCGTGCGCGCTGCGATTTTGTGGTGCAAAATGTGGAAATATTTTGTTTTTCCCATGTTTTCTTTACGGAAATAGGAAATTGATCCTAAAACCGGCTGAGGCTGAGCAAATTTTCCATGATTTTGAACAAGAAAATGTGAGGCGCCGACAGGGCTTGCAAAAATTTTGGGCGAAATGCGCGCGCAATCTCAGCGTAATCGGCAGACAAGCGCCTTGTCATTGTGAACATGTGATTATTCACCGCCGCCCGTGTGTCGCGACGACACAAAAAAAGGGCAAAGCCCGATAAAAATTGGGAGATGCCAGATGATATGAAATTCAATTGTCATTTCCGCGCTTGAAAGACTCGCATCGGCTCGTGTTACAACCGAGCACGTGCTGCTTTCGAGAACCGGGGCTGGTAATCGAGGGTCATGATCCAACCTGCGCCGGAGTGAGCTCCACCGTGGCAGAAACACCACGCCTGTTCAGCTCGAGCGAGCCGACCAATCTCCCGAGGACGCCCGTGCCGCGACATTTGCCGAACGAGCCGGCGCTCGAGCGCCTCGTCGACGCCATCGACGCGGCGACCGCGCTGCACGCCGCCGCCCGCGATCTCGTCGAGTCGATCGAGCGCATCCTGCACGGAAGATTGACGATTACCCTCGCCAATCCGCGCGATGCGGAATGCGTGGCGCGCATGCTGCACGACAGGGCGAGGGCGATCGCCATCGATCTCATGCTCGCCTGCGAACCCGACCGCGACCGGCGCAGCGTCGTCGTCCGCTTCGAGCAGGAAATCAAACTGTCGGTCGAAACGCTGGAAGATGTCGCGGCGCATTGGTTCTGACCGGTCGCCGCCCCGGGCGATCCGTCGCAGTCGCAAAATGCCGGCAACTGTGCTTAAGCTCCAAAATTGTTGCATTCTCGGCCCCGGGCGATGACCGCCGGCGCCGAACGCAAGTGCTCGAGGAGCGTGTCACACACATGTCGCAGTTCCAGCGTCGCCGGGTGGTCGTTACGGGTATGGGCACGGTCTCCGCTGCCGGCGTCGGTCTCGAGTTGCTGTGGAGCGCGGCGCGCGACGGCGTCTCACAGATTCGTCAGCTGACGACCGCGCGGCCCTATGAAGGCCGGGTCAAGATCGCGGCGCAGGTTCCGGATTTCGATCCGGCGCGGCATATCGCCGCCGAGCTGCTCCCCTATTGCGACCCCTTCACGCAGTTTTCGGTCGTCGCTGCCGACGAGGCGGTGGCCATGGCCGGCTTCGAGGGCAAGTCCGTCGGCGGTCCACGCACCGCCGTGGTGATCGGCACCGGCATCGGCGGCTCGACCTCCATCGACGATCAGGCCTATCGGCAATACGCCGGCACCGGGGAGAAGCTCGACCCGCTGACCGTTCCGCGGGTCATTCCCTCCGCCGCGCCGACCATGCTCGGCATGCGCTTCGGGGCCAAAGGGCCGACTTTCGCGCTGGCCAGCGCCTGTTCCTCGGCGACTCAGGCGATCGGCGAAGGTCTCGAGATGATCCGCGCCGGCCGCGCCGACCGGGCGATCGTCGGCGGCGCCGAGGCCTGCGTCAACAATGGCGGCATGCGCTCCTGGGAGTTGCTGCGCGTCCTCACTCCCAGCCTGTGCCGACCCTTCTCCAAAGGCCGCAACGGCATGAGTCTGGGAGAGGGTGCGGCGGTGTTCGTGCTCGAGCCTCTGGAGGACGCCCTTGCCCGCGGCGCGACGCCGATCTGCGAACTCGCCGGCTACGGCACGACCAGCGACGCCTTCGATCCGCTGCGCTCCGATCTCGACGGGCCGGTCCGGGCCATGCAGCTTTCGATCGAGGACGCTGGTCTGACTCCGGCGGACATCGATTATCTCAACGCCCATGGCACGGCGACCTACGCCAACGACATCAACGAGGCGGAGGCCATCCGCGTGGTGTTCGGCGATGCGCCGCCGCCAGTGTCCTCGACCAAGCCGGTGCACGGCCATGCGCTGGGCGCCAGCGGCGGGCTGGAACTGGCGATCGCGATCCGGGCGCTGCAGGAGCAGATTGCGCCGCCGACCATGAATTGGCTCGAAGCCGACCCCAAATGCCCGATCGACTGCATTCCCAACGCGGCGCGGCCTTTGAATATCCGGGCGGTGATGTCCAACTCCTTCGCTTTCGGCGGCATCAACGCCGTGCTGACGGCGCGGGCGCTGTAAGCCTGGTGCGGTCGGCGCAGGTCAGCCGACCCGCAGCCGCACCTCGCCGACGCCCTCGATCTCGCCGACCGCCGCATCGCCCGCAACCAGCGGACCCACGCCGGCCGGGGTGCCCGTGAAGACCAGATCGCCCGGCGCCAGCGCCACATGGCGCGACAGGGCGGCGATGATCTCGCCCGTCTTCCAGATGAGATCGGAGAGATCGCCCTCCTGCCGCAGGACGCCGTTCACGGTGAGCGAGATGCGACCCCTGTCCGGATGGCCGATCGTCGCGGCCGGGCGCAGGACGCCGATCGGCGCGCTGTTGTCGAACCCCTTGGAGAAATCCCACGGTCGGCCGAGCTTGCGCGCCGCGCTCTGCATGTCGCGACGGGTGAGATCGATCCCGGCCGCATAGGCGTAGACGCAGGCCAGCGCCTTGTCGGCCGGAATGTCCGACCCGCCGGCGCCGAGCGCCGCCACCAGTTCGATCTCGTGATGCAGGTCGGACGTGAGGCTCGGATAGGGGATCGTCGCGCCACTGTCGACGACTGCGTCGGCCGGCTTGGTGAAGAAGAACGGCGCTTCCCGGTCCGGCTCCTTGCCCATCTCCCGCGCATGGGCGGCGTAGTTGAGCGCGATGCAGAAGATGCGCCGCACCGGAAAGCGCCGCGTGTCGCTGTCGATGGCGACGCTGGCCGGCGGCGGCGGGGGGAAAATGTAATCGCTCATCCGGGCGTCGCTCCGCAGTCATGATTCTGCGTTCCTCATATAGCGTCGCGTTCGGGCTGTCGCGGGCTGGCCGGCGACGCGCGCATTCTGGCGGAAACGGAGCGGTAAAGTCGGCGTCGACGGCTTGTCAGGACAGCGCCGATGCATCACTCTGTGCGCCAAATGGCAGGCGCGACAAAATGACGCTTGCCGATCAGGGAGAGGGAACATGGCGATCATCGATTTCAAGGCGGCCGCGGCAGGGCTGGCGTTGCTGGCGCTGGGAGCGACATCCGCCCTCGCGGACACCAAGATCAGCCGCTATTTTCCGCTGCCGCTCGGCTTCAGCACCACCGGCCCGAATGTCCGCGACTCGCTGCTCCAGTCGCAGGCGCACTGGCTCGAGAACGGTCTCGACAATGTCAAGAAGGCGCGCGCCAGCGAGACCTCCGAGGAGAAGATCAAGGAGTTCGACGCCATCGCCGAGACCGCCACGAAAGAGCTGGAGCTGGCGAAGAACAACGACGCCAACAAGGATATTCAGGTCGAGCGCAAGCGCGCCTTCCTGCTGGCCATCAATCAGTGGATCAATGAACTCGAGCGTCAGGCCACGCAGCAAATGAAGGCGGCGATCCTCGGTGACGGCATGGAGGCGATGGTCGCCCAGAAACAGGCGGCGTCCTACTCTGAAATGGCGGAAAAACTCGAACACGCCAAGCAGGACACCAGCATCGAAAACTGGGCGAAAGCGCGCTGACTCCGCTTGCCGGCGCCGACGCGGGGCTTCATGCGCCGCGTCGCCGTCCGGGAAGGACGCGCCCCGGCGACAACAGGCCGCGTTGCACTGCGGCGCATTTGCATTTTTTCTCGCGTCGTTCGACGCGCCGGGAGGGCGCTTCGGCAGACGAGGTGAGAAACAGATGATTTTGCAACGGCATCTTCGCTCGGCCGCAGCCTGTGCGGTATTTCTGGCCCTGACCGGCGCCGCGTCGGCGGGAGTCAAGGTCGGCCCCTGGTTCCCGCGCCCCGAGACGTTCGCCGCCGGCGGGGCATCGCGCGATGCGCTGCTCGAGGTCCAGACGCAATGGCTGGAGGCTGGCATCCCGGCGCTGAAAAAGGCCCGCGCCGAGGCGGCGGCGGAAAAGGAAAAGGCCACGAGTCCTGATCTCGACGCGAAGATCGCCCAGTTCGACGCTGATTTGTCGGAGGCCGAAAAAGAACTGGCGCTCGCGAAGAACAAGGACGGCGACAGGGAGGTCCAGTCCGAACGCAAGCGCGCGCTCGTCTCGGCGATCAATCAATGGATCAACGCGCTCAAGCGCGAGGCCACGCAGCAGATGAAGATCGTGCTGACCAAGGACGGCCTCGAGGCGCAGACGGCGCAGAACCGCAATTACCAGCTCCAGGAACTCGCCGACCGGCTCGAGCACGAAAAGCACGATCCCTCGATCGAGCGCTGGGGGAAGTAAGCGGCGGTCTGCTCGCGACATGTGACTCCAGGAGCAAAGTCCGGAAAGTCTGACGGACATTTCGATCTGATTTTGCTCTATTTTTCAGAATAAATTTCTTCCGACCGGACCATTCTGTCCGGTCGGAAGAAGACTTGAATGAATCGACACAGATTTTGTCAGATGCTAAGTTGGATGCAAAATGAAAGAAACACAGCACACATTGAAGAGCGCCCACCTTGCGAATGAGCGGGCGGTATGGGTTCGTGAACCGGAGCGCAGGGCGAGGAATGTGACGGTGTTTCTGGACGCGGAGCTTTACAGAGACCATGTCGGCGCGACATCGATCATCGACGTTCTAGATTCAAACGATGACATCGACAGTTCGCTTTTTGTATTCGTGTCGATGCAAAGTGCGGCGTCGCGCTGGGTGGAATGCCCCTGCCATGCTCCGTTCGCACAGTTCATCGAAGAAGAATTGTTTCCGTGGCTCGAAGGCGCTTACCCTGCCGCACTCGAAGCCCGGGAGCGTGTGATCGCGGGTCTCAGCTATACAGGCCTGGCCGCGGCTTATGTCTCGATGATGAATCCGGCCCGATTCACGAAGGTGATCGCCCAGTCCGGGTCATTCTGGTCGAACGATTGCTGGATTGTAGAATATTTCGAGAAACTTGATCTCAAGACAAAAGCAAAGTTCTACTTGGATGTGGGTCTGCAAGAGACCAAACGCAACATTCTGCACAAAGAGGATGTTTTGCAGACCATCTCCCAGATCGAGGGGGTAAGGAAATTTCGGGATGCATTGCTACGGCACGGTTGCCAACTTCGGTATGTCGAATTTGACGGAGGGCACGATTTCACAGCCTGGAGCCTTACGCTGCCAGATGCACTGCGATGGGCTCTCCCTCCGATCAGGGAGTGAACCCCGAAGATTTTGATTGCTAGAACAGCTCGTCCGGCTGCTTCGGCCGGGCGAGGTCTTGCGTCAGCCGTTCGATGCGGCTGGCCGCGCCCTCCAGCGCAGCGCCGACTTTCGCCTCCAGAGCTTCGGCTCGGGCGGTCGCTGTCTCGGCCTGCGCCAGCGCCGCAGCGGCGCGGGCTTCGAGATCGGTGCGCGCCGCAGCCATCTCGGCCTCGAGGCGCGCCCGCTGCGTGTCGATCTCCGCCTGCGCGCGCGCCTGCGTCGCCGCCGTCTGCGCCTCGGCCTGCGCCCGCTGTGTCGCCATCTGCTCTTCGAGCGCCGCGAGCTTCTTGCGGGTTTCGTATCCTTCGTCGGCGATGGCGATGGCCGCCATCACCACCACGCGCTGCTCGCCGATGTCGCCGAAGCCTTCGCGCATCGCCAGAATCTTGCCTTCGACGAGTTTTGCCAGCTCCTCGAGCCGCGCCTCTTCGCCATCGTCGCAGGCCATGCGGTAATTGCGTCCGGCGATGGTGACGAGGACCGAACTCATCGGCCCTCGCTTTCGCCGAGGGCGGCGCGCACTTCGGCGCCGGCGGCGGCGAGACGGCGCAGCACCTCGTCGCGGGCCTTTTCCAGCCCGCCAGCGGCTGCCAGCGCCGTGTCCAGCTCCTGCGCCAGCTGATTGCGGTCGTCGCGCATGATCGCCAGCTCCTCCTCGTAATCGATGCGCGCCGCCTCGGCCTCGAAGCGCTGCGCCTGCGCCCCCTCCAGCGCGTCGAGCGCGGCGGTGAGACGGGCGATGGCGGCGTCGATGCGGTCGAAAGGCGAGGGCATGGGCGGGCCGGGGTTCGCGGGATGCGGCTGAGTCTCGACCTACCACGAATCGCGGCGTGGGCGCGAGCGGAGCGCTCCGGCGCGTGACAGAGGCGCGCCTCAGCCGACGGACGCCTCTATCGCCTCGATCTCCTCGTCGGACAAGCCGAAATGGTGGCCGATCTCGTGCACCAGCACATGGGTGACGATTTCGGCGAGACTGTCGGCGCCGTCGGCCCAATAGTCGAGGATCGGCCGGCGATAGAGCCAGATCATGTTGGGCGGATCGCCGGTCTGCGCCAGATGCGCCGCCTGCGCGAGGCCGCGGCCCTGAAACAGGCCGAGCAGATCATATTCCGTCTCGGCGCCCAGTTCTTCCAGCACGTCGTCCTCGGGCCAGTCCTCGACGCGGATGACCAGCCCTTCGCACAAACGCGTGAATTTCGACGGCAGCGCCGCAAAGGCGGCGTCGGCGAGCGCCTCGATATCGGCGAGGGCGGGGGGGATGAGGCGGGCGTAGTCGGTCATGGGCGGTCCAGACGGCGAAGGCCGCGCAAAAGGCGCGGCCTTGCACAAACTTACCATAAATCGACGCGTCCGTTCACCGCCCGCGGCGGATGTCCACGAACCGCCCGGCGATCGCCGCCGCCGCCGCCATGGCCGGCGAGACGAGATGGGTGCGGCCCTTGAAGCCCTGACGGCCCTCGAAATTGCGGTTGCTGGTCGAGGCGCAGCGCTCGCCCGGCGACAGGCGGTCGGGGTTCATGGCGAGGCACATGGAGCAGCCCGGCTCCCGCCATTCGAAACCGGCGGCCAGGAATATCTTGTCCAGCCCTTCCGCTTCCGCCTGCGCCTTCACGAGGCCGGAGCCCGGCACCACCATGGCGTTTACGCCGTCCTTGACCCGCTGGCCGGCGGCGACCGCCGCGGCGGCGCGCAGATCCTCGATGCGGCCATTGGTGCAGGAGCCGATGAAGACACGCTGGATCTCGATGTCGGTGATCTTCTCGCCGCCCTTCAGGCCCATGTAGTCGAGCGCGCGCTGGATGGCGGTGCGCTTTTGCGGGTTCTTGGCGCTGTCGGGCGTCGGCACGTGGCCGTCGATCTTCGCCACATCCTCGGGGCTGGTGCCCCAGGTGACGATCGGCGGCAGCGCGGCGGCGTCGAGCGTGACGATCTTGTCGAAATGCGCGCCCTCGTCGGAGAACAGCGTCTTCCAGTAGGCCACGGCGGCGTCGAAGGTCTCGCCTTTGGGGCCCTTGGGGCGGTTCAGGAGATATTCGAATGTCTTCTCGTCCGGCGCGACGAGTCCGGCGCGCGCGCCGCCCTCGATCGACATGTTGCAGACGGTCATGCGGCCTTCCATCGAAAGGTCGCGGATGGCCTGCCCGGCATATTCGATGACATGCCCCGTGCCGCCGGCGGTGCCGATCTCGCCGATGATGGCGAGGATGATGTCCTTGGCGGTCGCGCCCTCGGCCAGCGCGCCGTCGACGCGCACCAGCATGTTGGCGGCCTTTTTCTGGATCAGCGTCTGCGTCGCCAGCACATGCTCGACTTCCGAGGTGCCGATGCCGTGCGCCAGAGCGCCGAAGGCGCCATGTGTCGAGGTGTGGCTGTCGCCGCAGACGATGGTCATGCCGGGCAGGGTGAAGCCCTGCTCGGGGCCGACGATGTGGACGACGCCCTGACGGTGGTCGTGCTCGTTGTAATATTCGACGCCGAATTCGGCGGCGTTGATGGCGAGTTGCTCGACCTGCGCCTTGCTCTCCGGGTCTTCGATCGGCAGCGAGCGGTCGGTGGTGGGCACATTGTGGTCGACGACCGCCAGCGTCTTCTGCGGCGCGCGCACCTTGCGCTTTGCCATGCGCAGCCCCTCGAAGGCCTGCGGGCTGGTCACTTCGTGGATCAGGTGGCGGTCGATGTAGAGCAGGCTGGCGCCGTCGTCCTGGGTGTCGATGACGTGATCGTCCCAGATCTTGTCGTAGAGCGTGCGCGGCGCGGAAGCGTTGGACATGGGCGTTCCCTTGAATCTCCGGGCGGGCGCGGCGCCCTTTTCGGGCTCTCGCGGCATTTCCGCCGAAATCGAGCCGTCTTCTAACCGCAACGCGCCCGGCATGGAAGTGTGTATCGCGGCAAGCGCGGGCTCGGGCGGCGTCAGGCCAGCTGCGTTCCGGCATAGGCTTGGGCCAGCGGGGCTTCGAAGCCGATGGCGGCGAGGCGAACGAGGCCATCGGCCTCGACGACGTCCGGATTCTCGGGCCAGGCGCCGGCGTCGTCGCGGCGCAGAAGCTCCGCCTTCACGCGGGTGGAATGCACGACCAGAATTTCCGCGACCGAGGGAAGGGTCGTGTAGGCGACGACATTCGCCCAGGTTTCACCGGCGTTGCCGGGAGAGAGAACCTCGACCAGCAGAAGGGGGTCGGGCGTCATGATGTCGCCGGCTCGCGCGGGCGCGCAGGTCACCCCGAGGTCCGGGATGCGAAAGTTCCAGTTCGCGCGGATGCGGGGCTGAATTCCGGGGGCTGCAACGACACGGCAGCCGGGCCTCGCGCCTTTCAGATGATTGGCCAGCAAGACGCAGAGATTGGCGACAATCGTGTTGTGCACATCACTCCCCGGCGCCATCGCCCTCGGGACGCCGTCGATAAGTTCATATTTGACGTCCGGCTCGTCCCCCGGCCATGCGAGAAAATCGGCAATGTCCATGAATGGCGGCAAGGCGCGTAGCGCGGAGATCATGTGTGCGTCCTCGGGGAGTCGCGTGGCGACTTTCATAGCACGAAATCGCGGCTCTTGCTTTTTGATCTCCGTCGCAGCCTTGTCTTTGCAGGAATCGGCGGGCCGCTCCCGCTGACCGCGAGGCTCGAAGGGCGCGTTTGGACCGCGAGCCTTCGGCTCGCTCTCGATGCGAGCCAGAGGCTCGCGGTCCGCGATCCGCCGCGATCCGCCCGTGCAAGGAGGACAGTCTGTCGACCCCAGCAATGCCCGCATCGCTCGCCGCCGCCCTCTCGCGTCTCGTCGAGGGCGAGAGCCGCGCCGCCTTGCGCGAACGCGCCCGCGCCATTTCGGATAACTATCGCGCCCGCCGCGTCACCGCCGACGCCATCCGCTGCGCCGACGACGCACTCGCCTATGCGTTGGCGCGGGCGCCGGCGACCTATGCCGCAGCGGCGGCGGCGCTCGGCCGGCTGGCGGAGGAAAATCCCGATTTCGCGCCGAAAAGCCTTGTCGATCTGGGCTGCGGCCCCGGCGTCGCCGGCATTGCCGCGCGAGAGGTGTGGCCCGGCCTCGCCCGCGCGACGCTGGTCGATCGCAGCCGGGAGTTTCTGGCGCTGGCGCGCGAACTCGCCGACGGCGACGTCGTCGAAGCCGATCTCACCCGGCTGCCGCCGCTGGAGCCGGCCGATCTCGTCGTGGCCGCCTATGCCTTCACGGAACTCGCCGACGCCGACCTGCCCGCCTTCATCGACGCCGCTTTTGCTGCGACCGCGGGCGTTCTCGTATTGATCGAGCCGGGGACGCCGCGCGATCACGCGCGGCTGATGGCGGCGCGGGCGCGGCTCCTCTCGCAGGGTGGGGTCGTCCTCGCGCCCTGCAGCCATGACGCGCCCTGTCCGCTGGTTGCGCCGGACTGGTGCCATTTTTCAGTGCGGCTGCCGCGGCTGCGCGATCACAAGCTGCTGAAGGACGGCGACGCGCCCTTCGAGGACGAAAAATTCTCTTATCTCGCCGTCGCCCGCGCCGGCGGGGCGCCGCGGCCGGGCTTCGCCCGAATTGTCGCGCGGGCGAAGCGACAGAAGCATGCCATTTGCTTCACACTTTGCCATAATGGCGGAATCACGCGGACTTCCGTCGCAAAGCGCGACACGTCGGCCTGGCGCGGCCTTCGCAAGGTCGACTGGGGCGACCGGATTGCTGCGTCGCCAGAGGAAGCGCCATGAACGATCGGCCGAGAGTCTCCCCCTATCTCACCGTCACGCCCGCCGCGGCGGCGATCGCCTATTATGTCGGCGCCTTCGAGGCCCGGCAACGCAGGCTGATGCCCTCGCTCGACGGGCTGCGCATCGCCCATTGCGAATTGTCGATCAACGGCGGCTCGGTGATGCTCTCGGACGCCTTTCTGGAGTTCGGACAGACGCGCCCTCCGCTGCCCGGCGACATGCCGACGGTTTCCATCAGCCTCGAATACGACGAGGCGCGGGCGGTGGACGAGACCTGCGCGCGGGCGGAAAAGCTCGGCGGCAAGATCGAAACCCAGCCGACCAACTCCTTCTGGGGCACCCGCTACGCCAGCCTGCGCGACCCCTTCGGCCACCGCTGGATCCTGAACGCGCCGCTGGAGAAGAAAAAGCCGGCGTCCGGCGTCAGCGCCTGAGTTCGGACAGTCGCTCGTCGCAATGGGCGAGTTCGGCGCGGCTCGCCGACCACCAGGAGATTTCGCACAGCGCCTGATATTTGCTGGCGGAATACAGCGACCACGCGCCAAAGGCGATGCTGGCGAGGGCAAAGGCCAGCACCAGCCCCGGACGCCGGAACAGAAAATCCATGCTCATGACGAAGCTCTCCACCCCGCACTGCCGAAGCGCAGTGCGCCGCCCCATATTGGGTTAGAATTGCATCGGCGCCGCCTTTTCGGCGCCCCTTCGGGAGGACTGCGACCCATGACCACCGACAAGGACGCCCCAGCCGGCGTTTCGGGCCACGGCCACGCGCCGGGCTGGCTGGAGACCATCGAGCACGAGATCGAGGAAAAGGCCATAGAGCCGGCCGAACATGTGCTCAAGCGCGCGATCATCTTCGATCTGCCCTATATCGTCATGCTGTCGATGGCGCTGTTCGGCATCGGTCTCACCACCCTGTCGGCAGAGCCCGTGCTCTATTACTGGGAGTTGCTGACCCCGGTGTTCTGCGCCGTCTGTATTTTCGCGGGCTGGCGCCATACCACGACAAAGCCCGATCGCGTGCGGCTCGTCTGGACGCAGGTCCTGCATTGGGCGGCGTTTCTCGCGGCGATGTGGATGATCCATCATCCGGTCATTCGCGAAGTGGTCAACGTCAACGCCACCGGCCTCAATCTCATGACGCTGCTCGCCCTCGCCACCTTCGTCGCCGGCATTCACGCCGCCGCCTGGCAGATCTGCGTCGTCGGATTGATCCTCGCCCTCACCGTTCCGGCCATGGCCTTCATTCAGCAGTCGGCCCTGTTCGGCGTCATCATCGTTCTGGGCGTCATTTTTGTCGGTGTGTCCCTGTGGCTGACGTTGCACAAGGAGAAGAAGCGCGGCGCCGCATGAGCGCCGGGCCGGCGTCTATCAGCCCCGGCGGCGACGCCGGGTCGGGATTTCGATCCGCACCGGAACCTTCTGAGGCTCTTTTGACGCCAGCTTCAGCATCAGGGCGAGCGGCGCCGCGATCAGTGTGAGAACGAGCAACATCGGCGGTTCCTCTTCTTCGTTTTTCTGATTGACCCGCGCCGGTCGAAACCGGCGCGGGCTTTTGCATCATCCGTCCGATCAGCCGATCAGCAGGTTGGTGCCTTCCTTGCCGATCAGGCGATGCACGCCGGCGAGGATCTGCAGCACGACGCCGAACACGCCCAGAGCCATCCAGCCGAAGAACACGAAGCCCC